>Ga0209636_10000474_pt1 | contig 39122 bp, 4 predicted proteins | sample DeeMarSWOR152_54_FD_187464 | JGI IMG/M metagenome (GOLD analysis project Ga0209636, IMG submission 187464) | Marine sediment microbial communities from White Oak River estuary, North Carolina - WOR-1-52-54 (SPAdes) (version 2) | ecosystem: Environmental > Aquatic > Marine > Intertidal zone >... | reverse complement strand
CTTACCCGGGGTCCCGGAAAGTGATTTAGAATTAAGTGTTCTAGAGTTTGAAAACAAATATGGGAAAGTTAAACTACAAGTTCCAAAATTAGAAAGAAGGGCACTAGAAAGCTGTTTTGAAAGTTTGTACTCATCAAGAAAAGATCTAAGAAAAAAACCCTTTCATGATATTCTAGATGTTCTATATAATCACACAGAATTATGGCTTGATTCTAATTTTGAATTCAGGAAAAAGGCTGAAGAGATGCTACCCATAACCACAGGGCTTTCTCCTCCAATGATTCATAAAGTCTTGGATGAAATGATGGGTGGTTTTAGAAAAGATTTGTATAAAATGACAATACCAGAAAAGGAGAATGATTTAGAATTAATAGTATGTATATCTGAGGTTATACCGGGGCCGCAAGTCCTTTCTACTGTCAGGAGCTTAGCTAACAAATCTGCAGTATTTTGCAAATCACCTTCCACCGAACCCATTTTTTCTTCCTTATATTTTCAATCTTTTGCAGATGTTGATGAAAACATCGCTCGATGTGTGGCGACAACTACCTGGAAAGGAGGTAGCCCCGAATATCGAGATTTAGAAAATTTCGTTTATGGAGAAAGGACAGGAAAAGAAGCCATCGTCGCCTTTGGCCGTGGAGAAACAGTTGAAAGTATTAAAGAAAAAGCTAATTCTGATACCAAAATTATTCCTTACGATCGTGGTGTGAGTCTTGGAGTTATAGGTAAAGAGATGTTAACCAGAGATAGTATCGACGAGGTTGCCCTTGCAGCTGCTCTTGCTGTGTGTATGTACGACCAACGATCTTGTTTTTCTTCACAGTTATATTATGTTGAGAATGGTGGTGAGGTTTCACCACTAGAGTTTTCTGAAATATTGGCTAAAAAAATGCAAGAGTTAGAATTTAGGATACCCCGTGGTGACCTTACTCTTGATACGTCTGCCACATTTACCGAGCTAATGAAGACGTACGAGCTTTTAGATTTAACAGGAAATTTGAAGCTATACGAAATCCGAAAAGACAAAGCCCAGACTGGAGGGGTCGTTTATAAGAAAGATAAAAAATTCGAATTTTCTCCTTCCTATCGTGTGGTAAGAGTAAAACCAGTTGATAACGTTCTAGAAGTTCCAGAATTAATTAAACCTATTTCAAATAATCTCCATACAGTTGGTGTTGCACTAGATGAAGAAAGAAAGTACAAATTGACTGATGAACTTGAAAAATTAGGAGCTAGAGTTACTCCGATTGATAAAATGTATCAACCATCTATTCTTGAATACGACTTATTTAGTTAATTTATAACTGTGACATAAACAATAGAGCTAAACACCAAAGAACTATTTGAAACTTCTTAAAATCTAACATACTAAGTATATATTAGGGTGAATCGCCTGAAAGCTAAACATTGTTATGTTGTTCTTATAGACCTGCCGGAGGCCTTGCCTTTTGAAATTAGACCGTCCTCTAAATTGAGCGAACTAGCAACCCTTGGGCAGAATTCATTAGACGCAGAAAAAGAGCTTTTCAAATTTGTCTCAAAACTGGAGAAGAATTTCAAAGAGGAGTTTTCTTTTATCGGCGAAGACATAGTCGGGGCGAAGTTTTACAAGAGGTTTTTGTTCCCTAAGTCCGGGTTCATGGAGATAATGTATCAGGCCCCTATTGCGATAATAGCACATTTCTTGGACACTAAAAGGGCCGACAAGTTTGCGCAGGCTTTGAAAAAGACTTTGCGGCAGACGGTGAAAGATAGAAAAGTCTTGACGATTTTGCAGAACATGGTCGAAGTGAATACTGAAAAGGAAGAGCCTCTTACTTATGAAAAATGGTCTAAACTCAGGGAGATAAGGGGATTGGTGAAATAACCAACCGAGCGGCGGGATAACTAAGCGAGTGGTAATAACTACGAGCAAAAGAAGTATAAGAGGTTTAGTTGAATAAGAGGGTTATTGAATGATTTCCGTTTTTCTGTCCAAGCTGCTGACAAGCAGACAAGCGTCTTTCACAGACAAGGACATATCCGTATTCGATTTGCTGTTCGCGATGCAGCCGATAGAAAGTTTAGTGGAACTGCAGAAAGAACTTGAAAAGAAGCTCGGCAAAGAAGGCGAGCAGTTGATGGTCGAGTTCGGCAGGATGATATCAGACGATATAATAAAACATTTCAAGAAAAAGTTCAACCTCAAAGGAAAGCGACTCGAGAGCATATGGCTGAACATGTTCGGTCTCAGCGGATTAGGAAAATTGGAAGTTATAAAAATGGATTCTAAAGAGGCGCGGTTCCAGACAGACTCGAGCACGGTAGCAAAGATTTACTTGTCGAAATTCAAAAAATCTAAAAAGCCTGTATGTTTGATTATTTCCGGTATGTTGGAAAGCTACACAAAAGAAGTTATCGGTAAAAGAGCAAAGTGCATAGAAACAACCTGCGTGGCACAAGGCAAGAAGTACTGTGTTTTTGAAATTAAGTTTTAAATTCGGTTGGTTCTACGGATATATTATAGGGGCCTGGTTCTAATGACTTTGTCGTTCTACTGTCTTTGTCGCAGGGGTTTTAATTGGCCGCTGTTTTTTTTTGGATATTAAGATTTTAAGTCTTCTTGATTACGACTCCTTTTTTCGTTATCTCGAACGGATAGATGTCCACGCCGTGATTGGTCTTTCTCATCTTTCTTATTAGCAAGCTCCTCGGCACGCCACCTGCTGCGTATTCCAGATAATTCAGGATTATCACACCGTCTGCCACGAACTCCTCAAACCCTGCTCTGCTCAGCCGCTTCGGATCGTTTTCTGGTATCTCTGTAATTAGCAAACTAGTCACACCCATTGTTTTCAGGGCCTTCAAGAACTTGAAAAGGTCCCGCCTGAGTTTAGGTGCGCTTGTCGGCTCTTCTAGTCCCATCTGCATTATCGATAAGCTGTCGAGTACGAATCGTTTGGCATTTGTTTTCACTATTTTATCGAACACGCTCTTTTCTAGTTTGGCAAAACTCGTAGGCAGCTCGTCTGCGAAAACGCATTTTTTGCTTTTAATATAGGGATCGAAGTCGAACCCGAATGACGCAACTTCTTCTCTTATCTCGTCCGAATTCTGTTCGAGCGACACGTACAGACCAGGTTCGCCGCTCTTAAGGCCTTGCCATATGTATTGACAACAGAAAATTGTTTTGCATGTTCCGGTCATGCCAGCGACAAGATTCGTAGAACCCTTTACGAACCCGCCGTCAATTAGCGGGTCTAAGCCAAGGATGCCGCTTTCGACTCTTTCGGTTTTGTCTGCCATAATTTAAATTGTGAAAATGTAGTATAAATGTATTTTCTGATTATTTGCCGCTTGACAAGCGGGTCAGTCTACCGAGCCAGTGGGCCTAGCCGTCATCTGACGGGATTCGTCCAACAGATTAATGCGTCGCATGTAGCAGCCCAGTTAAGAATTTATCAAAATCCGATTGTGACGAGCAATCGCTCAGCATAAATTCTACTGAAAGTTTAGTGAAACAATCAGAAACAATTAAAAATTTTTGGAAAACTGTATACAAAAAAACTGTCGAATCTACTGTCGAATGCGATACAGCTTTTTTCGACTATCAAGTCTCGAGACGAGCTGACCTTCCGATTGCATCTCCTTAAGGTACTCGTTACACCTCGTTCTCGACAATTTGATAATTTTCGCTAATTGGTTAGAAGTCATCTCACCGTGCTTCTGGAGGATGATTTTGACAGCCGCCTTGGTTTTTGACGAACGTACATTCGTCGGTAGCACAGCCGGCCTGCTCTCCATCATGTTTCGGAATTCCTTCAATTTCGATTCTAATTTGTCGATTTTCCGCTCTAAATTTTTCAGCTTCTCGAACTCCATGGAAATCCTGGCATACTGGGCGTCCAACCTCTGGATTGAGCTGTTCAGCTCGTCGTTCTTGCCGTTCTTGGAGCGGAAGAGTTCACCTATCATTAAATTATATTTCGATTTTTTTCATATTAAAGCTAATTCCGACATTTTCACGTACTGACGAGATGACGAAACATATCGTAAATTCGCTTTTTCCGTGCTATATGGCATTCGACAAACATTTTCTTATAAGAGCTCTCAGATTTGGTGTACAAATCTGTTGTACGAATTCGTATAAAGTGTTCTTACATGCATGAACAGGATCCTCGGAAGCGCATTTTAGAGGCATTAAGACAGCACCCAGAAGGCCTCACCATAGTTTCTTTAGCTGAAATTACTGGGCTGCACAGGCATACAGCCACGAAATACGTCTACGAGCTGCTTGGGGCAGGCGTAGTCTATCTGCGGGAAATCGGCCCGGCAAAAGTATGCTATCTGAAGTCAAAAATCACCAGTCGAACTGACGAAAACAAGATACTGAAAAGGCTTGAAGATAGAAGGGTAGGCAAAAAGGCGCAAATAAGGTTGATGGCAGCGGCAATCCTCGTATTTGCGCTGTTCTCTGGGGCTACGATAGCCTCTAATTTCCTGAACGAGACATCCGATAACAAGAGTCATGTAGTCGATACGAACTACACAGGCCAGGTGATTCTTACCGATGATATGAACTTAGGCCTTCCTCCTTCTGACGAGTGTATTGATTCTGAAATATGCGACCAAACTTCTAATTTTTCAACTGTCGGGTCGCCGACAATAAATGTAACTTCTACGAACATAACCACCACTTCTACAAATCCGTTCGAAACTTCCACTACAACAAGCACAACAAGCACATTACTGAATAAAACAAACACAACTACGACAACACTGCCAAACCAGACAGACGTAAACCAGACGAACGTAACCGAACCGCTTGTCGACAATACGCCACCGACCTATTCGAACCTCGGAGCAAACACCACGCAGCCGATTCTAGGCGAGGCTGTGGAGTTTCATGTGATGTGGAAGGATGATGTCGGCCTGGATGAATGGATTTTCAGCTGGAACGGAAGCGGCTCAGGCGTGTGGGAAAATGAAAGCTATCATTTCGTATCATCGTACGACAAACAAACACAAATCCTGACAAAGAGCGGATGGAAGTATTTGATCGAACTAACATACGATGACGAAGTGGCTACGCTGAACCCGACAACAAAGGAGGTGGAGTTCCAAAAGCCGTTGAAGATTAAGAAAGTCTACTACGAAGGGTTTGTTTATCATCTTGAAGACGAAGGTATGGACTTGCTCATCACACCCGAGCACAAACTGTACGCGGACTTAGGAAATGGCTACGATTTGATTGACGCAAGAAAAGTTGTCGAGCGTTTGGGAGTGCCGCTCGATAAAGAGATTGACGGGTATGTTGCATTACCTACCATCACTAGCAGCTCTGCAGGCCTTGTTCAGACATTGATGTTCTTGCTAATATCGCTTGCAATAATTTCTGGTCTGGTAATAAATTGGAAAGTAATACAACCAAAAGCATCAGCTGGGCCAAGAATTCAAGTTTACTTCGACGACGATCTGTCCATAGATGTTATAAGAATAGGAAGCAAGGGCAGCAGCAAAGGAGCTATGCTGCTTTCAGTTGTTTTCATAGGCGGGTTGTTTGTGCTTGTCGGGCTCAACTCGATTGTTTTTATCAACCACCAAGTTAAATTCTTAGACCAAGATTTCAAATCTTTATCGGTAAACAAAATCGATGTTGAAAGGTATTCCGGGTTCGTATACGACATAACTGTGCCGAACCATGTTGTGCTTGTAAAGCGTGGTGACTCTAGGCCGGTCTGGTGCGGCAACATAAACCCGAAAGAAGGCCAGAACAGCATTGTAAAAGTTGTCAGCATCTCAGGCACAGTCGGTTTCAGATTCTATGCGTCTGACCTGGCTGGCAACTGGCAGTCGACAGAAATCAGTTACATAGAAGTGGAGCCCACGGTAAACCAAACAACTACAACGATAACAACGACCACAACCAGTACAACAATTCCTAACGAAACTACGACCACTACGCTGCCGAATGCGACAACAACCACTTTACCTAATTTGACCACTACGACGACTCTGCCAAACATCACAAATGTAACCGTACCTACCAAGAGGCCTCAGATAGTTATCGACAGTATAGAAGCGCCTGCTGTTGTGAACGTGTCAGACGAGTTTGAACTCAGAGTATTTATCAAATCGATTTATGGGGATTCGGAAAATGTTAGCGCCATAATCCGTGTTCCTGACGGGTTGAGTACGCAAGAAATCCTGCGAAAAACGATTGCCCAAATTGGAGAGAACGAAACCTCGATGACAAGTTGGGTTTTAAAAGCAGACGCGGCTGGCCACTTTGTTATAGATGTGATAGCAGGCACAGAAACAAGCGTAGACTCTAAGAGCGTCGAATTGGACGTAGTTTCCCCGCCTTCTGAATATGACTGGATATCGTACGATACAATAACCGACACGATAACTATTGTCGGAAACGGCATCGAATGTACGGCCTCGGATCCGTGTACGCTCTCAGACATATATAAAGCTGACCAACAGAACGGCTGGGACCAGATAAAGCAGTATGTCACTTATTACGTTTTCAATGCAAGCGTCATCGTAGGTGACGGAAAGAATGAAACATGGTTGGTAGTTGAAAACGAGTTCATCGACATCCATAAGCCGTGGACGATAAAGAAAAACTCAGGTTTCAGAATGGGTAAGATGGTAGACGACATACCATTGAGCGGTGGTTGGATATTGGCAAGAGTTAAACAAGAGCACGAGTTGAAAGGAAAGTCGGCGTTTTATGTCGAACGCGGGGCTATTGTAGAAATGTACAATTCCTACTATAAGGTTTTTGAAAAACAGGCTGAGAACAACCTAATTGTTGAAGATGGAGTGAATTTTTACAGCAATACATTTGGAGTTGAGCGAGATACAAACTTCAACCTCACGACTTTCAAATATCCAGACAATGCGATAGTTGACAACTTCATATCAAACGAATATGTGATAGTCGGTGATGGGCCGGTCGCAGAGACTGTAGATATTTTAGTAGTAAACCAGCACGAGCATCCAACAGAGGGCGAAAATTGGACTATACGATTTTTGACCAGAAAAACAAAAGACCTTGAAATTCATTATTTGAACGGTTCAGAAGCGGAGTTGGAATTCGTCGGCCTTTACTGTGGAGATGAGCTTCGCGAACCTCAAATCCGCGATGGCACACTATACTATCCTTCGTGGCAATGTGATAAAGAAGCTAAGCTCATACATAAAATTTTAGTAGAGGGGTATCATACTCTTATCTTTGATTTTGGTGATGAACAGGTCGCTGCATACAACGCAGATGTGCCTAACTGTATACAGTATACCGGTGGTATGTATCAAATACAGAGTGATGGCACGTGCTGTACAAAAACCAGTCCTTGTACATTTTGGGACGTATATGAAACTGATGGGAATCCTGCAAGGATGGACCACCCGACCGGAACAAACGTCTACATCTTCAAAGTTTCTCTAAGAGTAGGACAGCTGGGCGGCGCTGCTCACAATTGCTCGCTTGGAGCATCGCAACTTTTAAACTCCCCATGGATCGATACTTGGATGGTCTCAAAGAACGACATAATTTACATAGGACAGCCAGGGTATACAAGCGTCAATTTCATGGTATGCGAAAAAGGCCATTTGCAATTTGGAAACCTTACAAGCAGCGGGCCTGAGGCAGGCTCGACAATACAGACATACTGCACTTTGCAGGTGTGCGACCAAGCTGCATTGTGTGCAAGAGACAGGCTGAACACATCGTGCTTGCACGACGGCAATTTGGGAGGCGCGCTGTATTTCTATTCAAGCTCTTACACGAGTTTCGAAGTGAACAGTTACAGAAACAATGTGGACGTCGGTTCTGCAAGTTATTCCGTAGATAATAATGGAACGTCGTGCAATTCAGCAGAAGAAAAGGCCGGACATAACACGCAAGCGCTTAGGATAAACAGATTTACGATGCAGGCTAGCGAACCTAAAAGCAGCCCAACATCAAACTCTGTAATACTTTATACCCCTTACAACACAACAATATACGACTATGCGTCCTACCATGCCAGATACGCAATGGAGATGTCTGGTGAGCCTGAGTCAGCACTTGAAGTTTTAAGGCTGCAGAACGCCTACGCAGGCATCAGAATATGTTACACTCACGGCAGTGTCAAAGGGTACACAGGTATAAATAATTATTATGACGTAAGGATGGGCGATGGGCACTATCTCATTGCCATAGATTCAACAATTAACGAGAGTAAGATAGGTTTTGGCACTCCGTGCGGCAGCGTAGACCAAAACCTTAGGTACATACTTAGAAAATCGAGTTACAACTTGAAAATTAAAGATACCGCAAACAATCCATTAGAGGATGCCACCATAGCTGCAAGGGATTTGGAAGGCAGGTTGAAGTTTAACACGTCCACTTTCACTAACGGAACTGTGGCTGAGCAGATTTTAGACTTCAGAAAGATACAGGTTGATTCAGAAACAGTCCAACCAAAAGCCGATTACACACCGCACGAAATATACTACAGGAAATATGAGTACAAATATTTAGAAAGTTTGACAGACATGTCTGAGGAAATGTCGCTAGATATGGTTTTATACGATAATCCGTGCACTGTTTTGAACGAAACAGAAGCGGCCTCCCAGACCGGAATAACCTACTATCCGCCAAAACAAAAGAACTTCACTAACACAGCCGAAGACCAGACCATAGGATCGGACTACAAAATAGTCCTTGCCAATACCCCAATCACACAATCCGAGCACTTCCAGATACTGAACATCAGCGGCATGCACTCTGTCAGACTTGTTCCATTAATATCGGTCTCAAAGAACAACTATACTGTGAATTACGAAAACGGTACGGTTACGTTTACGTCTGAAACTTCAACCGCAACAAACGTAAGACCAGTTTACTTTTATGGAGGGAACATCACAGTAACCGAACAAAAGAATACGAGCCAGATTTATGACTACATGCAAGCGATACAGACAAATTATACAAAAGGTGAAGAATATCTTACCGACGTATTTACTGTAACAGACGATTGCGGGACATATACGTCGTATGTAGACTTCGTTCTCAACGATTCTACGATAAACGAGACAGACGACAAGACTATAAATGTCGAAGACGGTTATGGGTTTTCAGCCACGTCTTACAACGGCACCACGATAAATGTTTTATCTGACACATGGAATTTCAACTGGTATCGAGATAATGGCACGTTCTTTAGGAAATATACATTAGACGTGACTGTAAAAGATCCGGACGGCGATCCGATAGAAGATGCGAATGTCACTCTAACAGACGTATATGGCAACGTGGTATTCTCTATCAACACATCTGCTGACGGCACAATACCGCAGCAGGCTGTTACTTACGCTTTGTACAATTACACAGGCAACAAGAGCTTTTCGCAGTTCAAACTAACTGTGACTAAAAGTCCTTTCAACGATTACTCGTCAACAGTCGATTTGGACAGGAAAACTTTTATACCAGTACCAATGACATTGCCTTGCAATCCTGACCTGAGTTACGAGTTTGAAGTTTTGAGCGGGGACGACGAAAATGTCAACAGGAGTGCGAGTCAAGACAACCTCACGCTCTCTGTTTTAGTAAGCTATGGAGGTAATTCTTTAACCACGAACGATTTGGAAAATGAAGAAATCCAGAAAAAGGCAGGGCAAAGTATGACACCAGAAGGAATATTTTATGACGATTTTAGTTCAGATACCGGCTATTGGGCATATTCAGGCGCATGTAGTAGATACACTGGCGCTAACTGTTATGGTGGAAGCGGCAGTTGTATACAATGCCTCGGTGCAGGTACTGCTGGCGAGGACGGTACTGCAATAAACGCATCGGATTTGTCAAGTTACAATTCGTGTAATATAAGTTTTTATTACAAAGCCAACTCCCTTGACTCTGGTACAGAATGTGGGTATCACAGATATTACGATACTGGATGGCATGATATTCTGCAAATTTGTGATCCTAACGATGATAATGCATGGCATGGTGCTGAATATAACTATACCGGCTTAGGGTACACATTAGAAAGTGGCTCTCAAATGAAATATTCGATTGAAGCAAGCGGGACTACTGATTACTGGTATATAGATAATGCGAATTTGACTTGTTATAGTAAGACCAATGACACAGAAGCGACAACCGGTTGGACGACATACCAGGATGTGACCGACCAAGAACTGAATAACATATCTCAAATCAATGTAACAATTAATGTATCTGTGTACAACACTTCAGGTTCTGTTCAAAAAAGCAACAGCAATCCGGATTTACAGTTGCAGATTTACAACGGCACTGATTGGTTGGAAATAGGTAACTTCACAATTGACAGTGTCGGCATATTCGGCTTAATAACGACGAACCAATCTATAAGAAACGCTTGGAACGGCACGCAAACATCCAACAGAGACATAAGAATAAGGGGTGTCAATTTTGACTATCATAATGATAGCTACACAGACGAAATCAACTGGACAGACGCTTGGGTAAAAATAGATTACGGTGCGGGAGGTCTTGTAGGGGCAGGGAAGAGCGTCAGCTTATACATTACAAAGGTAGGAACAGGCGGTGGAGCGACTTGGGACTCTGGTCATGTCCTGGCAACAGACGCTTCAAGTAATGCAACCTATAATTTCACAGCAACTTGTGATGATCCGGGTACAGAAAATACAGATGAAGAGTACAAGGTTGGATCCCACAACTGGTATGTTGTAATTACAACCTCTCAAGATACGACCCTCTGCGCAGACCAACAATCTGAGTATTACGATTTCAATGTCACAGGAACCCTTTCAAATAATATAACTTTTCCAGACGGCACATATAACTATACGAGTTGGGATACAATACTACTTCAAGGATCGGTCGACAACTATTGTGGCGAACCTATAACAGTCAGCAATGACAACATATGGTTCAACCTTTCGTCTGGAAGTTACGATACTTCATGCACTTCCATAAGTAGAAGCGGGGCGAACGTCTACTACTGTAACTGGAAACCGACACAGGAGTCGGTAGATGGGTGGTACAATGTAAGTATGCATTCACAGGCTGCTAATTACTGGCCGAACGATACAATCAAAAAGCATCCAGACACATTTTACTTGTATACCAAACCGGAGTTGTTCGATGCCAATGTAACACCACGTTCACAGCCGTGGGGAATGAACTTGAATTTCACGCTAAAGGTAAAGGATAATCTAAACGACCAAGTAAATGTCACATTGCAGACCAGAGTGATAGGAGGCGGTTGGGTAAACATAAGCTACAAGGATTGCACAAGTTGTAGTAATAACGATGATAACTATACTATGCTGGTTTGGGATAACGTAAATTACAGCTGTGCAGGATATTCGAACAAATATGCTGAATTTAGGTTTATAGCAGAGGACGACGAGGGGTATTTAGTCTATACAGACAGACTTAACCCTGGTGATTATTCGGACAATGACGATCGCTTCTTTATAGAACCTCACAACATAAGTCTTGAGTATATTGTAGGGAACGACACCTTTGCTTCTCCGACTTCGCCTGCGACTTTCATCATAAGAGGGAATGACACGGATTTGGGCACAACTAATCTGACTGATGCATTGACTCTGGCTTTCAACATAACCACGAATGGCATGCATAGCAGTTATAAGAAAGATGGTACGAATAGCTCGAACTCGACGGGATATGTGATATATAAATTCACGCCTGATGGAAGCTATCAAGAGGGTATGCAGAACTGGACAGCTTATGTCGATATAACTGAGGCATGTTACTACTTCAACCAAACCATTGCATATGTAGTCACAGTCGAACAACCCGAAAATATTCTTTTGGAGAACGCTACAGTTGATCCTGATTCTGGAGAATGGGGAGGGAACTTTAGCTTTAATGTAACTGCGAGGACGAATTCCGGTTATGAGATAAATTTCACGCTTTTGACCGGTTCTTCTTCAACAGGTCCTTGGTACTCGAAAGGAAGCGTTATTGAAAACGTGACAGGCAAGTGGGTAGTTATTAACTTTACTTGGAATACGTCTTGTGCTGATAAAGGAACGAAGTACTTCAAGATTTCAGCTGACGACGACCACGGAACAACGAATGAGACCGGCGTTCAGGATTTCGAAGTAGAGAGGGATACAGTACTATTCAGCTACATAGCAGGGCATGGTATTACTGCCAACAGGTCCGATTCCCAAACCTTCTTGCTAAGCTTTCAGATAGAAGATATAAATGGAACGATATTGCCGTTGTTTCCAGTAAAATACTCAGTAACAACAAACAACATCAGTTACCATTCTGATAATAATTTTGTAGTGAATGCCGATGCGAACAGCTATGTCAACTTGTCTTTCAACCCGACTTGCCTAGGTGACTATACTGGCGCACCAAAATTTCAAGTAGGAGAACAACAATGGAAGGCTAACATAAACGATTCCGAATTAGATTGTTATAAATCAAATGATACATCGATTTTCTTACCAAGAAACCTTTTTGTATGGGGAGATCTGTCTAACGTAATAGATTTACCAGACGGCTCAGAGAATTACACGAGTTTTGATACAATACTTCTACAAGGCTATGTAGATAACGACTGTGGGGAAGCGATGAATCTAAGTACCACTACAGAAGTTAATTTCACTTTGTTAAATGGTGGTTACGAGGCGGATTGTAGTGGGGATGATATAGAAAAAGTTGGAGCTAATGTCTATAAGTGTGAATGGTCTCCAGAACAGTCATCACCATTAGGCTGGTATAATGTTACCATGTGGTCAAATAAAAGTTATCATTATACTAATACGACGCTAAAACAACATCCAGATACTTTCTATTTATTCACAAAGCCAAAACTGTATGATGGCAACGTAACACCACGTTCACAGCCGTGGGGAATGAACTTGAATTTCACGCTAAAAATAAAGGACAATCTGGACGATACTGTAAATGTCACTTTACAGACACGCATAATAGGCGGCGGTTGGATAAACATAAGCCATAGGAATTGTACGAATTGTAGCAAAAACGCCAACAATTATACATTGTTAGTATGGGGTGACGTAAATTACAGCTGTGCAGGATATTCGAACAAATATATGAAGTTCAGGTTTATAGCAGAAGACAATGAAGGATATTTGGTCTATACCGATCCTTTAAATCCAGGCGATTATGCAGGTAATGACGACCAGTTCTTTATAGAGCACCACAACATAAGCCTAGAGTATATCACAGGGAATGACACTATTGCTTCCCCGACTTCTCCTGCGACTTTCATCATAAGAGGGAATGACACGGATTTGGGCACAACTAATCTGACTGATGTTCTCACTTTGGCTTTCAATATAACGACGAATGGTATACATAGCAGTTATAAGAAAGACGGTACGAATAGCTCTAACTCGACAGGTCATGTGATATATAAATTTGTGCCAGATGAGAGTTACCAAGAAGGTATGCAGAACTGGACAGCCTATGTCGACATAACAGAAGCCTGTTACTACTTCAATCTGACCGGTCCTTATGTAGTTACTGTAGTGAAGCCTGAGAATATTCTTTTAGAAAATGAAACGGTCAGTCCGAATCCTGGAGAGTGGGGCGGTAATTTCAGCTTCAATGTCACAGCAAGGACAAACTCCGACTATAATGTGACTTTCAAACTTATGGTTGGGTCCTATCCTTCTGGGCCGTGGTATGAAAAAGACAGCGTAGAGGAAAACGTTACTGGAAAGTGGGTCGTTATCAACCTGACATGGAACCCGTCTTGTGCTGATAAAGGAACGAAGTACTACAAAATTACAGCTAACGATAATCACGGTACTGTGAACGAGACGAATGTCCACGATTTCGAAGTGCAGAAGAACACAGTGGTGCTTGAATACACTGGTGGAAACGAGACTGAAACAAGAAGAGGCAAAACATCTACTAACTTAACAGTAAGAGCCACAGACATAAACGGTACTGAAATCGACAATTTGAACATAACATGTTTTGTAACCTTGGACCAGTCCACTAACACATGGGATTCCGGAACTAATGCAACTACAAACTCTTCAGGAGACGCTGTCTACAACTTCACATCTCTATGTTCTCCAAAATACAAAGTAGGGTATCAGAAATGGAAAGCGGCTATAATAAATGACAATTGTTATAAAGCCAACAACACAGAGAGCTATTATTCGTTATTTGTGAATGTTACCGGAGATATAACTTTGCAGGTGGCCAGACCAAAGGCTCATAATGTAACAGGCGGGCAGAACTTCACCCAAGAAGACACGATAAACTTTTTAGGTTCTACGTACGATGACTGTGGAGGAGCATTAGTGACTAGTGTTAAATACTACGCTAACCATTCTTCTGGCACGAGCTACAATTGCACTGAAAACATAGACAAGATAGGTGAGAATGCTTTTAGCTGTGATATGCCGACGAACATAAGCACGAATAAAGGCTGGTACAATGTCACGATGTACGCAAACGCTACCAGTCATTACAGCAATAAGACTGTAAGATCGCAGGAGCCGGGCCTGTTCCATCTAGATCCGATTCTAAAGCTTGAAAACCCGAACGGCACATCAAGTACAGGGCTGAAAACCGAAGGTTGGGGAAAAATAAACTGGAACTTCTCAGTTATGGCAAGCTCAGGCGATCCTGACATAATCTACAATATAAGCCTTATGATGTCGCAGGTCCCGCCGCCTACAGAATTGGACAAGTGCGAACCGCCGACTTGCCTGAACCAAACTCCTGTGGAATGTGACAATTGTATAGACCAGGTCAAGTACTGGTATAGAAACTTCAGCGCTTCGCAGAAAGGGATATGGTATTACAGGTATTTCATAGATTCTACTTCTCCGTATACGTTCGATGCAGCCTTACATAAAGTGACCCTTGAGAAAGATAATGTGAATATATCATACGTATCCGGAAATAACTCTGTTGCCATATACAGAACACAGCTGGTAAAGTTTGTTGTCAAAGTATACGATTTAGACGCCCAAAGGTATAACTTGACTCCGAGCGCAAGGGTTACATTTAACGTATCGCATACAGGCGGAGGTTATAACAGTATTATCGGTTCTAATTGGACAAATGGTACAGGACATGCAATTTTTGTTTGGAATTTGAGCACCTGTAATTGGAACGCTGGGAGCAACAACTGGACTGCATCTGTCAACAGCAGCGAGGAGAATTACAAAATCAATATCAGCAGCAAGTTTAATATCAGCTTGGATATGACAGGGTGTGAGGCCCAGATAACTGTCAAAGATCCTATTTACGTGACAAGCGAGGTGTTTCAGTATAAGAATTTTACTGTAAACGCTACTGTGAAGGCGTGGACTGGAAGCGTTAATGATGTTAACGCTACCATAACTGTGCCTAGTGGTTGGCAGGTTGACCAAGCTATAAAGTATCTTGGCAACTTTGCAAAAGATGAAGAAAAGACTGTATGGTGGAAGGTTAATGCCACAAGCGCAGGCGAATTTACAGTCTCCATACGTGCGAATGGAACGCGTGCAAACGACAACACGCTGACAACGCACTCCCGTGATTCTGGGGCATTCGATGCGTATAAACTATTCGACGGTGGCACTCCTTACGAAGCCACAAACAACACGAATGTCACAAAGATTGTTTCTGACTTGAACGTAACGCTTGGTGAAAATCTGGATGATGGAGACGCAGAAGCTGTGATATTGTCTGGAGATGTTATGTTCGCTGCTTGGCAATGCGATTCTGGCAACTACAGAGTCGGCAACATAACAATATACTGGGAGAGTGAAGGGCAGGGCACAAACGACGAAAGAACAAAGGGCCGTGTCTATGTGTACAATGGAAGCGAGTGGATTGACATTTTGCACAGTTATACTGTTGATGTGAATGCGAGTGCGACTGATGTGGCTGTTTTGAAGAAGCAGATAGCTACCAACGAAAGCGGATATTGCAGAGTGAAGATAGAGAACGTAGGTAACAAGAGATTGTATGTAGATTATCTGACATTTGAAAGTTATTATGAAGAGGCTATTTTGGTACAAGACGTTACGGCCAAAGTCGAAGGTGTCGAAACAACTGGACTGGAAAGCAGTGACGATTATTTCAATGTCAGCGTACGATTGGCAAACGGCATAGATGCAGGTTACATTGTCAACATCACGCTGAACATAACGAACAGCAGCGGCTACCAAGTAAATTCTTCTGCTCATCTGGACATAAGCTTGACTCCAAACCAAACAAGAGTAGAAAACTTCACTGACATCAATGCGACCGATTGGCCAAACGGTATTTATAAAATAAAAGCATACGTCAGCGGTAATATAACTGCCACGAACAGGCCAGAACGTCTGATTATTGTTGATGTACAGATTGACATCATAGCGCCTAAGTATATGTGTAAGACTACGACCGAAGAATACAACGTCACGATCGTGCATCCGTTTGACGATTACATACAGTACAATGTAAGTTTACAAAATGCGACTGGCTGGACTTTTGTGCCTAGTTATCAATTGATAAATGCAACTTCTGCTGGAAACTACACTGTCAGCTTCAACCTCACGAGCAGCTCTGCCGCAGCAGAGACTGTGTTTGTGAATGCTACTGTTGAGTATAGTTATCCGAGTAATTCCAAGCTGAAGACCTATAATCATACGATCGAAGAAGGTGACAGCATACCGATACTCGAAGTCATCAGAGAGGCTGCAAAAATAACTGGAAAAAACAGAGTTTACGACTCGGCACTAACTATACATAATAAGGGGTGCGGGCCGACAAGCGGCACAACAGTTGTGTACGACAAGGTGAGTACTGGCTGGATACCAACCAACCCATCAATAAAGACTAATGAGTATGGAACTGACGTCGAGTTATTGGACTCGTCCACAGACTTAGAAGAAAATGTAATCAAATGGGAAGTTGGGACAATTGGCGTGAATATGTATGCGGTCCTGACTTATCAAATAAAGTCACCTGATAGCGTAGCAGCTGTCGGATCATTAATTTATAACGTGTCGTGGGATAATAGGAATCAAACAGAAATCAGACCTTTCAAAATTCAGACACAGAACTACACCAGCGAGTCTCATCTTTGGTTCGATATCGAAGTTCTTCAGCAGGGTGATTTTCCGTGGACTGGGACTAGGTCCGCCCAACGATACTACGATTATAATTACAGTCTGAGGGTCAGAAATATAGGTGACCTGGCCACTGGAACTTTCTGGAATGTAACTATAACTGTACCTGAAGACTGTACGGTTGTTCAGATATACAACGGTGGTAGTTGGAACGCAACTGGTAGGAAGATAGAATGGCAGTTGCCCAATACACAAGCCAAAGCAAGTAAGTATCTTAATTTCACGCTGAATTGTAGCTCTCTCGGTAAGCATGTGCTTGTTGCTGAAGGTAGAAGGGATACAAGGCAAACAACCAATTATACCAACAATACTGCTATCGGCTGTATCGGAGGCGTGTGCTCAAATGTTAGCAGTTTCACCTTTACAAAACCTGCCAATGCAAGATACGAAAAACTAAGAGAGGTAGACTTCTATGTCTGGTACAATTGGACAGACCAGAATGTGACCATCGGTCAAGGTTTTGTAAACTTCACAGACGACAGTGGTGTATGGAGGATTGTATGGCAGAATTATAGCTTTGTTGATGTTAACGGATATGTATGGAGTAATTATACAATCGACCAAACTGACAAGAATAATTTTATAAGTGCGAGCAGAAGCATCGGAGTAGGAAGCAAGGTAGCCGCTACGTACGCGCCTGTAGGGAATGTGACTGTTGGAAAAATTGCTTACTCATGGAGCCATGGCAAACTTTTCGAAGAGCCACAGCAGCTGTTTACAAAGATAAGGGTTTACGAATATGTGCCAAGGTTGCAAAACGCTACATTGTTTATAGAAGGAGACTCTTCCAGAGACGCAGGCGGGTGGGGAGAGGATTTCAACTTCAGTGTGAATGTCAGTGACAGGTTTGGCAGGGATGTTGATGTCTATCTATGGCATAAGAAAGGGGCTGGCGAATATACACTTATAGATAGCTGGACGTGTGTAGGTTGCTCTGGATGGAACCAGGCCAATTTCACATACGACTATAACCATACAGAAACAGGAGATTGGCATTTCAAGTTCAACGCCACGAATGATGATGGGAATTATGCGATTGACGGGCGTGACTACACAGTCGAAAGAGACGATGTAAATGTTTTGAACGTAACGCCCGGATGGAACGCTAGTGTAAACAGGTCTGCTGCCCACAACTTCACACTAGAGACATGGGACAGAGACAATCAGACAATACCAAATGTCTTGGAGTTTGGTAAAGGTTTTGTAAAAATATCGCAATCTGGCCTTAACACGACTTTCAAAACATATTACCCACCATTCCCTGTTGTGAACGCTACAGGACATATTGTACAGATGATGACTAATGCTGAATGGTGCACTGTAGCCAATAACTTTTATTTGGGACAAAACTATTGGAAAGGTGGTATATACGATTCCAATTATTATAAAGACAATGTCACTGAATATCCGCCATACCAATCCACGCCTTTCTTCCTTATGGGAGACCTGTCGAATTCGGCCATGAGTTCGCCTGATGGTAGCGTTAATTACACAAGAAAGAATACAATCTCTCTGAAAGGTATTATAACCGACGATTGCAATGTAGATAAAACTGACAGCGCGAAATTCGGTGCAGAGTTCAAGCTGGATCACAATGGTACGATATACAATGAAACGGCCTCACTTAATGTCACTTCGTGGAACCCGCCAGGCAACGCGCCGTTTGGATGGTACAATGTGACCATGGTATCTTTTTCCGAAGGTACAGACCGTGGCAAATACTACAACAGCAGTTACATACTAGAAAACGCGTTCTTCTTAGCAAGCGTTCCTTTGTTAAACAGCCCGAACACCCCTGCTGCACATGTAAGTCCCTATCCTAAAGGCAGTTGGGAGCACTCGCCTTTCAATTTCTCTGTCAACGTCACAGACGAGGACGGCAATCTTAACAACATAACAATATGGTTCAAAAACTCAACAGCAAACTGGTACGTAGAAAATTACACAACTTGCACAAATTGCAACAACTTCGAACATTTCTACCAGAGAAACTTCAGTTGTGCTGAGATTGACAATTGGTATGTGAGGTTTGTCTCGAACGACACTTCTGGGTTTGGCAACCAAACAGCAGCATTCCAGTTCAATGTTACTAAAGTAAATATATCCATCAATTACGGTTCTGGAAATAACACAGTGATAAACAGGAGCGACTCTAACCCAGACAACAGTATTTTGCTCTCTACACAAATCTGGGACAATGTATTAAACAATTATACGTCAGCGCTTGACGAGTCTGCAGAAGTATTCACCTACATGACTATAGATGGGACAACCTACATACAATTAAGCGAAGGTAAGAACGAAAGCCACTATTATCTGACTTTCAATCCCAATTGTACGCCTACACTTTTTAACGCAACTCTGCAGAAATGGAAGGTTAATTCAACATCGCAATGTTATATGAACGCGACCAGCGCTGTATTTTATATAACTGTTAAAGGGGATCTGAACAATAGTTTGTCAAATCCTGATGGTAGTGTCAATTATACCAAAGGCAGCAACATAACAATGAATGGAACTATAATAGACGATTGCAACCATCCTGTTTCGATTGCACCCAGCCAAGGCGGTGTCAGATTCAAGATACAATCCGGCGCTGCCACATATTATTGCCCGACATTGGTACAATCGCCACTCACGAATACAACAGGAAACTATTACAAATGTGTTTGGAACTCATCCACCGGAGACCCAAGCGGCGGATGGTACAATGTCACGATGATGTCGTGGAAGAATTACCACAACAACGGCACTGCAAACAAGACAAACGCATTCTTCTTAATAACCCCTGTCGAGCTGACAAGTCCGCAGGTATCCCCGAAAGGCGACGGCAGTTGGGGGGAAGTGCACAACTTCACAGTAGTGGTTACTCATTATGCTGATGTACGTGTATGCCTGCTCGAATCAAGTTCACAATTCGGGACTTACTCAGTCGTGCAATGCAGAAACGTTTCAACGCCCACAAACAAACTTGTAAACTTTACAAAACAATATACATGCGCGAATTATGTGTCATCAACTCAGTGGTGGTACAGGTTCAACGCTTCAGAGCTAAATGTACCAGAGACATACTCTCAAACTGCAAACTATTCACACATATTGCAGAAAGACGACATATCAATAAAACACAGCAAAGGCAACAACTCTGTTGTAAATAGAAGTGGCATAAATTATGCCAAATTAATTTTCTATGCAAACGACACAGACCGTAACCAACCTGCGTACAGTCCCACATACGAGTCGCCGAAAATATGGTTCAATATAACTAATGGCACAGGTTACCAGAAAGACGGATACAACACGACAAACTCAAGCGGTTACGCTATATACAACTTCAACCCAGGTTGTACGAATCCCGGATATGATGCAGGCGAGCAGGATTGGTTTGGCTACACATCAGCAGATACATGCTATAAGTACGCAACATCTCCGACCTTAAACGTAACAATAATAGGAGACCTTACACCCAACATCACAAAACCTTCTGGCCAGACATACTACAGAGAGCTGTATCTATACGTAAACCTCACAGGAAACGTGCAAGACGAGTGTAAGTTCCATTACATTACCGACGCAAAAGTCAATTTCACGTTATATAGCGTAGCTTTCCCAGGAACGAACTACGAATGTACAGATGTCAATAACATGCAGAACGGCACATACAACTGCACGTTCAACGCAACAGACTATGTGGAAGGCTGGTACAATGTAAGGATGAACGCTTCTAATGTATCGTACTATAACAACGGCACCCAGCTGAAAACAAATAGGTTCAGGATAGTACAGACGTGGCAGCCGCCTTTACTAGAAAACCAGACTGTGATACCAGAAGACGATTGGGGCTGGGGAGAGAACTTCACTTTCTATGTAAATGTCAGCGACACGAACGGCGACGATGTCAATGTAAGTTTCTGGTTCTCTCCGGACAACTCAACATGGACTCTTATAAATTCGACTATGTGCTACGACTGTGGTGAAAAGACGCAGTTCGTATACTATTACAAAGGGTTCAATTGTAGTGATATGCCGACTTATTATTATAAATTCAACGCTTCAGACCCGCAGAACAAGACAGAAAAACCAGGCATAAATTTCACATTAGACAAGGATGATGTTGAGATACAATATGTTGGCCTTTCGACAGGAAACAACAGTAACGTAAGTAGATCACAATCCGTATTGCTGAAGATAAGGGTGTACGACACTGACAACGAGACGTATGTGCCAGCTGATGTCGAAGGGAAGATTTGGGTGACTACGAACGGTGTAGACTACGATGCAGGAAACCTGACAACCACCGACGCACTTGGGTATCTTAACATAAGTTTCACGCCCAACTGCAGTTATTCTGCTGGCTTGCAGAACTGGACAGCTGGGACACACAACGAATCTGGCCTCGGATGTTACAAGAAACAAAACTACACCAGCGTGCTCCGCACAACGATATACGGCTGGCTGGACAATTACATAGAACCAACTAGCAGCGAGTTCTATTATTCGAACCAAAATGTGACGATGCGTGGTAATGTAAGCGACGAATGTGGAAACAACATAACAGACGCAGACGTCTCGTTTGGCGTAAGACATAGAAGTTTCAGACAAGTGTGCACGCCTGTGCTCAACGAGAGCGGAACAAATGACGGTTGGTACAACTGCACATGGAACATCTCGTCAAACCCGTCAGGTTTGTACAACATAACAATGAATTCGTCCAGGTTTTATTACAACAACGACAGTCAGATAAACGAGAACGCGTTCTTCCACCAAGTTCCCCCACAGCTTAGTTTGCATAATGTCAAACCTACATCTGCTTCGTGGGGTTCTACTTTCAGGTTCAATGTCACTCTGACAGACGGGGATGACACTGTGAATGTAAGTTTGTGGGCCAGATGTATAGGCGGTAACGTAACCCCGAATGGCTGCCATGCCAATTCTCAATTCGTAGTTGTGTATAGTGAAAACAAAACAAACTATGAAAACAAGAATGTGAGTTACACCAAGCAATACAGTAGTGGCTCGGACATAGGTTGGTATAGGTGGTTCTTTAACGCGACTGACAAATACGGAAACGTCAGCAACACTACTGTTCTCCAATTTAATGTGACAAAACGGCCTGTGTACATAACCTACGTGTCTGGAAACGAATCGAACGTGAGCAGAATCGGGACCAATAAAACAATGTTAAGAGTCAGACTCTATCAAAAAGGCGTGGACGGTGGTGCAGACACACCGATGAACAGTTTCCTTGTAAGCTTCTGGGTGACTACGAATGGAACGTCTTGGTCAAACGTTGACCAAACTGGCACAATGCAAAACCAGACAGGATATACCGGAGCTGGTTACGCAGAATATTACTTCAACCCGACATGTCCAAAAACAAACCCAGGCAAGCCATTCTACGTAACAGGCAAACGGTATTGGAATGTAACGTTCGGCGGAACTACTGTACCGTATGTATACTATACAAGAAACAGCTCTAAAAACTTCAGAGTCAACATAAACTCGACACTTAAAGGGAATCTGATTATACCTTCTGGAGATTATTACGAAGTCGGTTCAAACATCTATACGTTCGGTAATGTCTCGGACGAATGTAGCATTGTTAATGGTGCGAGCATGAAATTCAAAGTCGAAGGCCCGACAGAAGTCACATGCACAAACAATACTGGACCAGGAGGCAACTACTCGTGTACTTTGGTCACAAGCGTTCTGACAACAGGGGACTACAATGAGAGCATAAACATCACAAAGAACTACTATTACGGTTATTATAAGGAGTACGAGGATGCTTTCCACTTGAGATACGGTCCTTCTCTGGCAAACGAGCAGATATACCCGACAACTGAAGGGTGGGGCTACAACTTTACAATAAATGTAAGCGCTCAGACACCTAACCCAGGCGAAGGTGACTACATAAACATAAGCCTGTATAAGAGTGTGGGAGGCATTGAATGGGTAAAGATAGGCCAGCAGAACTGCGATGCAAACGACTGCGTTGACGCGCCGCAGCCGTTTTTCTACTATCCAATATTCTACTGTGACGACTATGCTAATGGCCCAGATATAAACTTCAAATTCAACGCAACGAACTTGTTCAATCTCACAGACGAAAGCTCAAACTTCAGTGCGACATTCCAGAAAGATAATGTCACTTTTACAATTGTTCAGGGCTCAGGACAGCAAATAAACAGAAGCGAACTTGCTGCTAGCAACTCGTTCAGTTTTATAGTTATAGTTAACGATACAGACAGAAATAACGTCACAGTCAACAACTCAGAAGAGGCCGAATTGGCTGTAAATGGCAGCATGTGGTTCAGCACAGAGTCTTTCGGCCCGACATTCGACAGCGGTATAAAAAATGCAACAGACGAAAACGGTACATTAGTAGCTAATTTCAACCCCAATTGTAGTTACGAAGTCGGTTTGCAATATTGGAAAGCCGGTGTTCACGACAATTTATGTTACCAGGATACGAACATGTCAGGCTCTCTGCCGACCTACGGTATCAAAGGCCAGTTACTGACAGGCTTATACGAACCTCCTCAATATTCACAGTTCAATGTGACTCAGAACATAACATTCAAATGGAACGTATACACAGACTGCTATCAACAGGGCGGAGTAGATAATGGTAACGTCAGCGTGGACAGCAACACATTCAACTTGTATAACATAGGCAACACATCCAGCTGCACATCCATATTCGAAGAAAGTCTCACAGGAAATTACAATTGTACGTGGAACTCGACAGACGAACCAGAAGGCAACTGGACAGTGGAATTAATAACAGAACTTGTAAACTACTTTGATAATGAGACGAATTATACAGACTGGTTCTATCTGAACAACACGCAACCTAATGCCAGCAATATAGTGGTAAGCCCGTCCGTAAGCGGTTGGGGAGCGAAGTATATGTTCAATGTGACTGTGAACGATTCAGAGGCCGATGTTGTTACGTGCTTGCTATACGTGAACACAACTAGCAGCTTCGTTTACAAAGGATACAACAGCACGAATCCGCCTGGTGTATGTTATGTAGTTGTAGACGATTTCACATGCAGCGACCAGAGCAATGCCAGCTTCTATTTTATAGTTAACGACACGTTCAATTGGGTCAACACGTCGCAGCCGCCTTACTCTGTCACGCAAGGCCCGAACATAACTAAAAACTCTGTAACGCTCACGCGCATATCGCCGAGCGAAGGCGGTATAGTGAACAGAAGCGGTAATCAGTTTACTAGATTCCAAATAAGGGTGAATGACACTACAAGAGCGTCTGCACCGCTTCTGAATACGAACGGTACAGTATGGATAACAAATGACAGTGCAAACTATACATCGTTCTCTGTTGAAACAAACTCCTCAGGCTACTTCAATATCAAATTCAATCCCAACTGCAGTTCGCCATATTATCAAGCTTTAGAGCAGGCCTGGATAGCTGCAGTGGTTGGCGACGAATGTTACGAAACAACATACACTAATTCAACACCCACAGAAAATTACAGTCTGAACATAAACGGTGACATGAGAATATCGATAGTCTCGCCTACAGGCGGTAAATACCTGCGCAGTAGTTATCCGGATGGCCAGAACGTACCGTTACGAACTTTGATAGAAAGCGATTGTGCTGCAGAGACGCTTAACGAATCGCTTACACTTAACTTCACTTCTATACAGGGTTCGACACAAAAGTCCTGCACCCCTGTAATCAACGAGTTGGACGGATATTACAACTGTACTGTCAATACTACTACGTATGCTGCGAAAGGGTGGGATGTAAAGGTGAATGTGACTAAATATCGTTACAATTACAATCAAACTACCCACGTATGTTCGCCTAACACCAGCCCGACTGGTTGTTCTGGCAGCAACAAAGGTTATTGGGTAGAGACAAAGCCTCTATTGCAGACGAGTTTCGTTACAAGTTCGCATACGTATAATGGCCAGGCAGGCGATGGCGGCTGGGGAGAGAGGTGGATATTCAAAGTCAACTTTACAGACGAAGATGGAGATGTTGCAACTGTAAGGCTTTGGGTAAATGGCTCTTCCAACCAATGGTATCAACCGTTCCCATCAACGATGACAAACTCTTCTGTGTCCGGTATAAACAAAACTGTAAAATTCAATGTATCATGGTCAGACACCGCTCCTGGCGTAGGGCCTCACAAATTCAAATTCAATACAAGCGAAAATGTTGTTGACTTCTTACAAAACAAAAACCAAACTGGAAACGGTACTTTTGTTCTTACTGAGGACGACGTGGTCGTATACCATATAGAAGGTAACAATACGACTGTCAACAGAACACAAGGCAACCAGAAATTGTCTTTGCGTGTCTACGATACCGATAAAGGCAGTTGGGCTGTTGGTGGCCAGTCAGCAAGGATATACGTCACAAACGACACGAAGGTAAATTACAGAATGCTCACGTCGCCTTCAATTATATCCGGAACCGGTTGGGTGAATGCTACTTTTGATCCGGGTTGTACCAATCCACATTATGAAGTCGGGCCACAAAACTGGACAGGGGGGCCAACTTCTGGAAGCGGGTTATACAAAGCAACCAACAGCAGCATATTGAAAATAAACATCACTGCTGTGCATTTGACATTCAACATAACAACTCCTAAAAATGCGATTAAGTACATAAAATATCCTACGCCTGCAGAATCGATACCGGTGGTTGTAAACGTATGGGACGACTGTGGCGGAGTACCAAAGGCCAATGTTACTATTCTGGCCAAGAGAGGTTCGATGACAAAAGACTGTTCAGTCAGTGGTGATGGCGGGAGCGGAGTAGACGACTTAAGCAACGGTACATACAACTGTACTTTTTCAAATGTTACTATATACGAGTCAGGCGAATGGAGCTATGGATATTGGAACATCTCGTATAACGCATCCAGAGATTATTACAACCACAGTGATGTTGAGATAGAGGAGAATGCGTTCTACTTAGCGTCAAGGCCACACTTCACATCGATTCCTCCTATTCAAACTGATGAGGGAACATATGGATGGGGTGACACATGGACATTCAAGGCAAACGTAGAAGATCAGGACTATACCGGAGAACTCGGCAGCAGCGTAAATGTATCATTATGGCTCAACATAAGCGGTGTATGGACATACAATGGCTCAAAGGTATGTTTGCCTTCAGCAGACAACTGTACAGACCAGTATTTGGTGTTTAGCGGGTTTACTTTCAAATGTTCTAACCTAGATTCGAATTACGAGTTCTTCAAATTCAATGCTACTGACAACTTTTTCTCAACTGACAATAGGTTCAAAGAGGATTCAGCATCAACCTCATTCAATATAACGCCTGACAGCACTTCGACACTCATTTACTCAGGTGACGGAAACATTATTGACAGAAAGGGCCTTTACACTACAAACCTCCAAGGTGAGTCTTACGATGTCTCAAAAGGTTACATAAAGATAACTGACTCTGGCCTTGACGGTAAACTATGGATAACCGTAAATAGCAGCGACCCGAACAGCTACGAGTTCGAAGAGTCTTTGCAAACAATATCAGGTGGTAATTTTGATTATGATTTCGATCCAAACTGTACGTTCAACACAGGCGTTCACAACTGGAAAATGGGCATAACGGATTCGTGCTACTATCCAAGCAACTTCACTACACCAGCAACTGTAACCATCAGAGGCCAATTGATGAACGACCTTGACACTCCGCCTGAAGACTTAGTCGAAGGTACAGGCACTCCAATCAACATCTCGTTCACAACAACGAGCGATTGCAGTGTCCAAAGGGCAGACGAGGCAGCGATAATAAACGCAACTGAAGGAGTGTCGTATCCGATACGCGTGAGAAGGCCGAACGATGTTACTATTGACAACTGCGAACCATGGGATAATCTGTACAATGGAACTTATAACTGTACTTACAACACAACTCTGCACCCACCAGGATACTATGATATAATCCTAAGTAGCGCCAAGACTTACTTCCTTTCAAATACAAGCCTCTATTATAATGACTGGTTTGAGCTTGTGAATGTTAAGCCGAAATACTTCAATCCACAAGTGACTCCTACTACAGGCGGTTGGGGAGAGCAATACAATTTCAGTGTTCAGGTGCAGGATACAGACCTGGACGATGTGAACTGCTCGCTATATGTGTCCACAAACAATGGTGCAACATGGAGATTTGTGAATTGGATGGTGATATATGGTGGTAGTGGTATGTGCACTTTTAATTTAACCCAACCTTACGCATGCAACAATTCGTTTTACGATGTTGGTACTGACAACTGGTTTAACTTTACACTGAAAGACGCAGTCGGCCAGATAAATTCGACATCACAGCAGGGGCCAACGTCTATTAAAAAGCATAACATAAGCATATCACTCGTGTCCGGAAACAACACAAACGTCACACGAGCTTCTGGCAAATTACCGTTTATCGTATACGTAAAAGACCTAATAAGAAACGAATCTGTCGGGAAATCTAAAATGGCCTCACATGTCAGGCTCAGTTTCAACGTCACTGTTAACGGTACAAACTACATATTTGTGGGGTCGAACCAATCGTATAGTTACACGAATGGTAATGTTACATACAAGTTCGATCCTGACTGTAAGTTCAATGTGAGTGAACAAAACTGGCAGGCGTTCTATAACACAACGATAATCAATCCCCCCAACGAATGCTACTATTACAATGAAACCAGTGAGTTCGATATAGGGATAATCGGTCAACTTAAAATAAAACTCGCTTCTCCAAACTCTACCAAGAATAGGTTTGTGCGTAATGAAGAAAACATAACATGGCGCGGCAATGTGACAACAGACTGCACTGCGCAGGACGGATGGTTCACTGGTGTTGATGTCTGGTTCAAAGCAACCCATGTAGGAACGTCAACTCTTTATTACTGCGATAACGCTATAACAGACGAAGGAGATGGCAACTACAACTGCTTATTTGTCAACAACGACAGCAAACTGCCAAGAAACTATAAGCTCCAGATGAAAGCAGAAAATGTCAGTTGGTACAATCCTAATTCAACAGAATTCACTGGTTTGTGCACGCCATCGCCGTGCGCATTTTACGTAGTTACTAAACCCGGCCTGACCAACCCGAGTGTGTCGTACACGCAAGATGGCGGTTGGGGTGAGGACTGGAATTTCAGCGTCATATTGACAGACGAAGACCAAGATACTAACAACGTAAGTCTATGGGTAAGGAACACAACGCCGCCTGTAGTTGCTGGTTGCCCAGAAGCATCCACATATCCAAGTTATTATCTTAAAGACAGTACAAATACAGGGCCCGGGGAAGTTAAGTTCATTTTCAATTCGCCCAGTGCATTCAGCTCCGCGTGCGCAGGCACGAGTTTCGAATATTTCTTCAATGCCACTGACGGCGAAAACAACAATGCCACAGCCGTCAACACATTCACAGTACAGAAGGACGACATAAACATAACTTTGATAGCTGGTAACGGCACAACGGTAAACAGAAGCATAGCTCCGTCTCAGTCGAACACCACATTCAGTATAAGGATATATGATACAGATAGAGATTATCTACTACAACAAGGGATAGGAGGGACAACAAAATTCTATGTGACCACAGATACAAATAATCCAAACAGTTTCGTATTGGAACAAAGCGTACCATTGATACAATCAGGTCATATGGTGAACCACACTTTCCCAAAGAGCACAAGTAGATGTAACTATGACATAGGGCCGCAATTATGGAAAGCAGAATTTGGCTCGACCAGCTACATGTTTAAAGCGACCAATTCTACAGTCACATATGGCACAACTTTCCATGTAAAATTAATCACCTATCCTTTGAAAGTTTTGGTGAAAAAACCAAACAACGAAAGTTTCAGACGGGACATGGACATGATAACATACATAGCGAATATAAGTGACGATTGCAGCGGTGTGGCCGGATCGAGTTTAGAATTCAACGCACAACCAGTCGAAGTAAGCCCGTCATCCAAATGCCCGGCCTCCCAAGTTACAGACCATGGCAATGGAACTTATTCCTGCAACAAAAACCCGTCGAGTTCGTGGTCATTACAGTGGCATAACCTTACTGCTAACGCGTCTAAAACAAACTACAATAAATCAACAGTAAACAAAAAGCAGGACTCGTTTGTAATCGTTACAAACCCGCAGGTACAGGCGATTGCGCCTTCTACCAAATGTAAAGACCCACAATGCCTTGGCGGTGACAATAATTATGGATGGGGAGAAAGGTGGAACTTTACTGCAGTCGTACAGGATTTGGACCAAGTAGCGTACGGCTTTGAAGAATTGAACATAACTTTATGGATAGACTTTGGATCTGGATACGAAGTGGTCAACACAACAACATGTCCAGGCCCGCTCATAACCGCTCCAGATTGCTCTTCACCAGAGCCTGTAACATTCTTGCATACGTTCGACTGCGATAAAATCGGAGAGCGGCCTTACAAGTTCAACGTATCTGATTACTGGGCGTATAACAACAGCAGTACAACAGGCAACGGCAACATTACAATAAATCCGGACAGTGTGGAGGTCACGTACATAAGCGCACCTGAGGACATCGACAGAAACGTGGGAACTACAAGTGGCAGTTTTGTTTTGAGAATAAAGGACATAGATAACAATACATATCTGACTGCTGGCAGAAATGGTACGATTTATTACACAGAAGACGGCAATGCTTTCACCTATCAGCACAACGTTACCACAGATGCAACCGGCCAGATAAGCAGTCTGCTGAACCCGAACTGTACGTTCTCTGTGGGCATACAAAAATGGGATGGTGGAAGTTTTAATGATAAATGTTATGAAACTGAGAACCTGACACAAGGAGGGTATGGTGCTGTACCACCAGAATTCAACGTTTCTGGCCAAATAAAAATCAACCTGTTAGCGCCTTATTATGATGCTTTATTCAACGTGACTGAATCTGTTTTGGTAAGGTTCAACACAACAAGCGACTGTACGGCCCAGCGAGCAGATGAACAACCGTTGATTGCGAACGCTACAATTCCAACTGCGCAGATAGAACTGAGATCTCCTGAAAACAATTGGCAAACCTGTACGCCGTTCTATAACGAATACGATGGTTGGTACAACTGTACATGGGATTCGACAGATGAGCCTGAAGGGTATTGGACTATAAACGTAACAGCTGGCAAGATGCCTAACTTCAACTCAAACGAAACGATGTACACGAATTGGTTCAGATTAGAGAACTATAATGTAAGTTCAGCCAACACCTCAATATGGATTTACAACTACACAGACTACCAGTGGTATAACGAAAGCGTCGGCAGCTGGACACGAGTATTTAACTACACAGTAGATGTGTACGATCAAGAAGGTGACACAATCAACTGCTCTTTGTACATAAGCAAGAACAACAAAGGAAGTTGGGAATACGTCGATAGCTCTATAATACAAGGAACACCCGGCACGCCTACAGAAGGTACATGCACGGTGTTAGTGCACGATTTCACATGCGCAAACATAGACAAGCAGGACGAAAGCAACCTGAAATGGTACAAATGGTACATACTGAACGGTGAACCTGCCAATGCATATTATACAAACGAAACACAGGGCCCGAACATAACACAGAGCAATATAACCATTGCGATGACCGGTCATGTTTTGAAGGTTAACAGAAGTTCAGGAATCAACCAGAATGTATTATTTGCCGTGCGTATATTCGACACAGAAAACAACACGTACAATAATGGCACGAATGTTTCGTTCTGGGTGACACACAACAACACTGACTATGAGTTAGATGTTATAAACCAAACAAACAAAACCGGCTATGCCAAGTATTACTTCAACCCAGATTGCGATTATAGGATTGGTCTGCAGTACTGGTTGGCTGGCGTAACAGACGAATGTTACATAGACGTAAACACAAGCACCAACTTCAGCACCACTGTATACGGAGATTTGAACCTTACAATAGTATCGCCGAAAGGAGAAAAGTATCTGCGTGGTGAGTATCCAGACGGCCAAAACATAAAAATGCGCGGCAATGTCTCCAGTGAATGTGGACAAGAAGGGTTGATAACAGACGCCGCTGTCAACTTCTCGTCCAATCGATTTGCAACAACATATTATTGTAACCCAATTGTGAACGAAACCAACGGTTATTACAACTGCACTTTGAACACGAGCGGCCATGCTGCACGTGGCTGGAATGTCAGTATGAATGCTAGCAAAGCATTGTACAACTCTGAATTGCTAACAGATGTCTTCCAGATATACCAAAAAGGTTACTGGGTAGAAACAAAACCAATAATAAATACAGACTTTAGTTACGATACATTCGATTTTGAGGACGATCCTGGAGATGGTGGTTGGGGTGAGACTTGGAAGTTCAATCTCAATGTAACAGACGAAGATGGGGATAGACTTGATGTCAGGTTATGGGTAAACACGACAAGCGCCCCTGATATATTTATACAAAAGGCTGTCAACAACAGTGTAAACGGCACAAACATATCAGTCGTGCTCAAACTGACGCCACCGTTTAATCCGACAGAAGCGATGAGACCTAGGAAGTTCAAGTTTAACGTGAGTGAATTACAGGACATGTTCGGCAATTCTACAAAAGACTTCCCACAAAACAAATATCAGACATCGAACAGCACTTTCACGCCACTGAAGGACGATGTGAACTTCACGATTATAGCAGGGAACAATACAGACATAAACAGAACAGCAGGTACGCAACATCTGAAAGTTAGGATATTCGATACGGACAAGGGTCAGTGGGCTGTTATAACGACATCTTCACCACCGACAGCAAGGACATGGGTAACTAACGACACTGCAAATAATTATGTGCTCATAGGGCAATCTGCCAGCAGGATAAGCAATGGTGGTTTCATAAATACAACCGGGACAGGGTTTGATCCTAATTGCTCTTTTGCAGTAGGCCCACAGAAATGGAAAGCTGGCACAACCTCGGCAAACCCATATTATAAAGCCCAGAACAGCAGCGTATTTTACATAGACATATACACTGTATGGCTTAAATACAAAGTAAAAGAACCTTTGATGGGTACCAAATTCGTGAAGAACCCACCCAGTCCTATAGACAACATACCAGTACTGATGAATGTGAGTGACGACTGTGGTCTTGTAGATGTAAGCACGAACGACGTAACAATAATAGCGACAAGGAATTCTATACAAAAACAATGCACCCCAATAAACGGAGAGCAAGGTGACTACAACTGTACATTCTTGAATACAACCATAGACAACGAACCCACATGGGAATACGGTTATTGGAATGTGAGTGTGAATGCCACTAAGCAATATTACAACAGCTCGCCGACTTTAGCCGAACAGAATGCATTCTACATAGCATCGATTCCAGTCCTATCTCTGCCAGTACCGTACATAATAACCCAATTCGATACATACGACTGGGGAGATACATGGATGTTTAGAGTTGATGTGGAAGACTATGACCAGACAGGAGAAAACGGTAGTACTATAAACGTAAGTCTATGGATAAACATCTCGGCCGGTGAGAGTTATTATGGTTCAAAGACATGCGTCAGCGGGCTGAACTGTACGTCTGACGACCCGTATGGTCCAGTCAACTTCAGCGACATACAGTTTGCATGTAATAGAACCTACAACGACATAGGATCGAGATCTTTCAAAGTAAATGTCACTGACAATTTAGGGTACAACGCATCGCTATCGCAAAGCTTCAACATAGATCCAGATGACGCTGTTGTCGATGACATATACGCTAACGCTTCTTCTATTGGAAGGGAAGGCACTAAATACGTACATATGGCAGCCTTATTTATGGACTTACGGCAAGGATCGATAACCGACTCGGATGTAAATGGCACTCTATGGGTTTCTAAGAACGATACGTTTGACTACCACCAATATTTACAAACTAACAGCTCAGGTTACTTCAACTACGATTTCGATCCGTGGTGTGAGTTCATCGCAGGCCAACGATGGTGGAAGATGACCTTGAACGATTCATGCTATGACCTTTCAGAAAGCACCAACCAAAGTCTCGTGATATATGGCCAGCTGAAAAATAATTTAATCTATCCTCAAGAAGACCAGCATATAATAGTCGGTGAATACCTAAACGTAACTTCGAATATAACAACAGACTGTAAAGAAATAGTTGCCAGCGCTACTGTAACTCACGAAGAGAGATCGCCATCTTTAGAATATAAAGAATTGAGTCCATCGCCTGCCCAAGACTTAAACAACGGCTATTACAACACAACTTGGAACACAAGTCTGCATTTAGGCGGTGATTGGAGCTTTAGAATAAATGCAACTAAGACATATTACTATTCCAACTCCACGATATACGTAGATTGGGTTTATTTGAACAACACGCCACCCAATTACACAACCCCAACAGTAAGTCCGACCACAGAAGGTTGGGGAATCACATACAATTATACATTACAAATAAACGACACTCAGAAAGACAATGTCACTTGTACACTCTATGTGTCAACAGATAATCAGGACGGCCCGTGGATTAATAAGAGCAGCATGAAGATTTATGGAGGAGTCGGCCAATGCAGTATAAACGTTAGTGATTTCAACTGTGATGAAATAGGAACCGATAATTACTTCAAATGGCAGCTGGATGATGGAACAAACTCAGATAACACAACAATTGTACAGGGCCCAAACATGACAGCTGATGACGTGATTATTGAATATGTTTACGGAAACGAATCGAGGGTCAATAGGTCTGACATCTTTCTAAACAATTTTACATTGCTCATAGTTCAAGTTAACGACACAGACAAACTTGTACCAGCAAACGGAACAGTCACATTTTACATAACCAAGAACGGGACATATGGGCCTTTCTTATCAGGCACAAACGATACAAACACTACAGGCCATGCCAACTACCACTTCAATCCAGACTGTAACTATGAGCCTGGATTCCAATATTGGAAAGCCAGCGTCACAGACACATGCTATGTACAGCAAAACATCACAAACCAGACTCTGGAGATTTATGGCAATCTGAGCTACAGACCTAAAGGATATACACAGGGGTATGAAACTGACAACATAATATTGCGTTCTGAGGAGAATGTTACACTTGACGCAGGTGACCCAGACGTACCTCTATTTAGTGTAATAAGAGATGATTGCGGCTCAGAGATAGACGTAGACAATATAATAATGCAAGCTATCAATAACGTGACTGGAGATGTTTACACTTGTACGGATATTGTGAAGTTCGGTACAGGTGCTTATAGATGTAACATGAATACATCCGGAATGAAAGCCAGATGGTACGATGTGAACGTAACTACAAACAAGAGCTATCATGTCAATACATCTCTAATAACAGAAGGGTCGTTCTTCATCGAGACCAAAGTTGAATTGAAAAATACATCTGTACGCTCGACTGATACTGGCGACGATAGCGGTGGTTGGGGAGAAAGGTTTTACTTCAATGTCACCGTGACAGACGAAGACTACGACTACGTTAATTTAACCATGTTCGTCAGACGTGTTGGTGGCGAATTTTGGATGGAGGCTAACAAAACAAACCTGGATTCGCCTGTCATAAACGAGACTGTGGAATTAAGCTGGGTAAGAGGAACCTGCGAGGCCGGAGCCAGCGACAAATATCCGCATACCTGGGAGTTCACATTTAATGCTACAGACGATGGAACAAGACCGCCAAACAGCGGATATTATGAGACTGGATCATCACCAGAGAATTTCAGCATAGAAAAGGACGATGTGAATTTGCAGCATATGAGTGGTCATGGCCAGTGGGTATGGAGAAATGGAAGCGCTTACAAAGAGCTGAGCCTAAAAGTAATAGACGTAGATTACGGTAATGATATTGTCGGAGCAGGCTCGAATGGAAGCATCTGGGTGACAACGAATATAACTGATTTTGCTGGCCAAAAAGTAATCGAAACTGATGATGAAGGAAATCTTACATATAATTTCCCAGAAGACATACCACTAGGACAGAACCAATGTGATTATAAAACTGGCGTACAGAGATGGTTTGGAGGTATTTACAACGACTTGTGTTACAATGATAGGAATTCGACACAAGATTACGGTTATAACTTCACAATAGAAGTAAGGTCCAATTTGTCGAGTACTGTAATGGACCCAGACGGCCAAGGATTCTTAAGAGGGACTCTGGTGGCTGTGAACGGTACATTATACGACGAATGTACTTATGTAACAGGCGCGACTGTTACTTATATTTTCACTCCAGAGCTAGGAGCACCTTATCAATGCACTAAAACAGACAACAACGGTTGGAGCGAAGGTGGTGGTTGGTATAATTGTACAAAATCAACTTCAGGCAAACCCAGAGGATGGTACAATATAACAATGTCTTCAAGTAAAACTTACTATGCCAGCAACAGCAGTAAAAAGCCTTTTGCATTCTTCCTAGGCGAAGTTCCTATTTTGTACAGTCCTTCAGTTAACAAATGGACAGGCGGATGGGGAGAGACCTACGTATTCACAGTCTGGTTCACCGACCAAGACTATAACAAAGACAATGTAAGTCTATGGAAAAGCTACGACAACGTAAGCTGGATTTTGGTAGAAACTAAAACAAACATAAGTGGTATGGGTAAAAAAGTTGAATTCACTCATAAGTTTAATTGTACAGATTATGTTCATCAATCTCCTTACTTCTATTTCAAATTTAACGTAACCGACCCGTTCGGCTTCACAGACGAGACACCGTCCTTTAACATGACCCTAGAGAGAGACGATGTGAATCTGAACCAGTACATCAGTCCTAGAAGCAATTCTACGGTCAGAAGAATAGGAAACAATCAAGCATTCTTAGAATTCATAGTATATGACCAAGACAAAGGGCAAAACGCCACAGGTGCGAATGGAACGATTTACATCACAAACGACAGCTCTAGTTTTCACATAAACATCAGTTGTACATCCGATAGCAACGGTCGTTGTAACGTATACCACAATCCAGCATGCAACACAACTGCAGGAATACAGCGTTGGATCGGCGCTACAATCGAGAAGAATGATTTCAGTTGCTACAAAATAACAAACTCGTCGAACAGAACACTTACAGTATACGGCCAACTTAACATCTCGATGTTGTATCCGCCAGAAAACGGTATACTTAATAGAGGTTCGATTGAGGACCTGAATTCAAGTGTCGAGAGCGAATGTGGTTATTATGTTTCAGACGCGAATGTAATATGGTACAATTCAAGCTGGATACAACTTTCAACCGGTCATAACACAACATGGAATATACCAACATCTTACAAACTTGGTCCTGAAAGCATAAGCTCAAACGCCACCAGACAATACTATGACCCCAAAGGGAACATAACAGGCGTATACGTATACGGATGGAGTGACGTAGATACGATATATCCTGAAAATGAAAGTGCGTACGCAGCAGGCGACGAGGTAGATATTTATTGCCGTGTAGTTGATAGCAACTATTCACAGCCGATTGCTGAATATACAGCGACATTTTATAGGAATACTGGATTCTTTGACAAAAACGTTACTGATGAAAACGGTTATGTGAATACGACGTGGTTTACTTCAGACGAAGGTGCCGGTTGGTACAACTTTACTTGTGACATAGAGGATAATTCGACACTATACTACAGTGCTGCTATTTCACAGTTGGAAACATGGTTGGAAATAAATAGGCCACTAATCATAGACCAGATAATAAGGCAACATCCTACGATATACAGAAACGACTCTGCAACTCCACCCTCAGGTTACTATGCAACAAACATTACAGTACATGTGAAGGACGCTAACATAGGGAACGCCAATGGAGCCAATGTGAGTTTCTATAACTCTACGGCCTTAATCGGGAATTGCACAACAAATTCAACAGGATGGTGTTATCTCGCAAACTTCAACCCAGTAGACACGATAACACCACAATCTTATACGATATACATAAACGCAACTCATTCGCAGAACGAGGATTCTGATACAAATGTTACTTATATAACAGTCAAGGGTATTCTCAACTTGACCATAATATCTCCTCCAGATTATGGCAATTGTGGAGCTTCTGGGACGAACTGTCCGAAATCTAACTCAATAACTCTGCAGGCAAATGGCACAAGTGAGAACGGTGAGTCGTTCAATGTCCTGAATCCGACTATAAAGTGGTACAACGAAACTAAACAAATAGCGCAAAGCAACGATACTGTGCTGCCACAACAAGTCGTGGCTCAGCAGAAAACCGGTCCGCACCAGTTCATGGCAGTCGCCACAAAAACCTATTACGATAATGGAGTAGATAACGTATCTCTAAATATAACTGGGCTTTCCGATGTAATTTGGATTTCCCCGACAGGTATAGTTCCGTATCCGGATACGTTTAAACCAACATGTTTTGTTAAAGATCACGACATGCCAGAAGGCCAAGGAGGTATATCGAGCTATGTTGTTAACTTTTCGTACAAATGGGAACCATCTCCAACCTTTATCTTCAACGGCAGTCACGTATCAAACAGCACTGGTTATGCAAAGTACAACTTTACACCTGAGCAGAAAGGGAACATAACTTTCAACTGTACAATAGGCAACAATGTAACCCAGTATTACAGTGCCAACATAAAGTCAGACACAGAAACATTCTGGGTCAAAGACATAGATGCCCCAATAATCTATAACATATCCATAATACCAAACAAAAGCATAGAAGCGAATCTTAATCATACAGACATCACCGCTACTGTCCACGACAATTACGAAATAGATTCTGTTTGGGCAAACATAACACTTCCAAATAGCACCAATATCACCGAATACATGCAGAACATAACTGTTCCTCAAGTAGGATTTGGTTATTACAATGCGACTTATCGGGTCTCCTATACGCCTAAATACGACGGCATCCATTATGTGACCATTTTTGCTATGGATAGTAGTCCTGAGTTTAATGTAAACTCGACCTTTGCAGGCAATTTCACTGCGTGGGGTAACACATCGGGCCGCGTATCTCAATTACCCCAATCGGTCGTCGTTTTCAATATAACACAAACACAGGGATATACTTTTGTGGTATATTCGAACTTCACAAACCTTGGACCCGCGACTGCTTATGCAGTCAACCTGACGCATGAAGAAAATCCACCAGGCTCTCTAAGCTACAACTCAACTGGCAAACAGTGTGGCACAATGTACAATGCCAGCATATGCAGCTGGAACTTTGAAGTAACAGTGCCTGCAGGCACTCCGCCGCAATTAATCGTAATGAGTGTTGTGGCAACGTGGAAGGATCCAAACCTTGAAATAAATTCAACATCCAATCAGACCGAAATAACTGTGTCTTCCAATCCGGTTGTGGACGTCACACCAGATGAGTTGAAAAAATCCATTCCGCATAATAACAATTCTTATATCGGCAAAATGACTACATCATCAGCTGGTAACGATGAGATAAGAAATGTTTCCATCGATACTGTCGGTGGAACCCTTGCAACGTCTTGCCCGCTCTGTGTGGTTAGTATTGTTCCAAAAGAGTACGGGTTACTATTTGCAGGGCAAAATTTCACATCGGATGTTAAAGTCAATGTACCTGCCGGACAGTCTCCAGGTGCCTATTGGACAAAGATAAGAGCAACCACAGAAAATGCCGGTTACGATGAGCTCTTGCTTAATGTTACAGTAACGCCGAACAAATCTTGGACAAGAACGCCGGCGACTTTTGGGACTATCTTAATGCCTCTGAATACTAGCGGTATCATAGGAAACATAACAGTCAAGAACGTGGGTAACGTAAAAATACCGTTCCAAATAGTAAAATCTGGTAATGGCAGTACGTTTGTGACTGCATATCCGGCTGGCGCACCTGGAACAACAGCTTTTGATCTGGAAGCTCAGATGTCCAGAAATGTGACCGTAAAATATATAGTAGGGACTACTGCCACGCCTGGAATTTATTATTTAGATATAATTATAAGGAACCTCACGTTTGCAACACCACC
>Ga0209636_10000473_pt1 | contig 39162 bp, 31 predicted proteins | sample DeeMarSWOR152_54_FD_187464 | JGI IMG/M metagenome (GOLD analysis project Ga0209636, IMG submission 187464) | Marine sediment microbial communities from White Oak River estuary, North Carolina - WOR-1-52-54 (SPAdes) (version 2) | ecosystem: Environmental > Aquatic > Marine > Intertidal zone >... | reverse complement strand
CCCGCCCCGGTTCCTTCGACCCGCATGAGTTGAGCAACCGTGGCTCCCACGTCTGCAAAACTCTTCCTCACGCCGAGATTCACCCCCTTGAGTAGCAAACCGCCGTATACGAGAAGGGGCACGTACTCCCGGGAATGGTCGGTGCTGGGAGTCGTTGGATCGCATCCGTGATCAGCCGTAATGAACAATACATCGTCATCCCCAAGTTTCCCCAGAAACGAGTCCAGCCACCGATCGAACTCCTCGAGGCCCCGGCCAAATGCCTCTGGGTTGTTGCGGTGTCCCCAGAGGGTGTCAAAATCCCCCAGATTGGCCAGCACAAAACCTTCCTCTACGTCATCCACGACAGCTGAAAGAGCCTCCATTCCCTCACTGTTGGACTTGGCTCGGATTTCACGCGTGAAACCCCGGCCGGCGAAGAGGTCTGCAACTTTGCCAACGGACAACACCTCTGAACCCTTTGAACCCTTCCGCAACAGGATATCCAGTATTGTATCCGTAATGGGGGCCAGTGAGAAATCTTTTCTTCTGGGAGTCCGTTTGTAGTTTCCACGTGTACCTTCAAACGGTCGGGCTATTACTCTGGCGACTCCGTGCTCTCCCGTGAGCAGTTCCCTGGCACTTCTACAGCAGGCATAAAGGTCCTCGACAGGAACTACCTCCTCGTGGGCCGCAAGTTGGAAAACGCTGTCAGCGGAAGTGTAGAGAATGAGGGAGCCGGTCTTGACATGTTCGTCTCCCAGGAGTTTGAGAATCTCTGTTCCCGAATAGGGCATGTTTCCAATGACGCCTCTGCCCGTTCTCGACTCGAACTCACGAACCAGCGTCTGAGGAAAGCCTTCGGGGTAAGTTGGGAAGGGCTTATCGAGGACACACCCCATCAGTTCCCAATGGCCGGACGTGCTATCCTTTCCGGGAGATTTCTCGGCCATTTTGCCGTAGCACGCCTCGGGACTGGACGCCGCCTTCACCCCTTTGAGGGACGCGATGCTTCCCAGACCGAGCCGCTCTAGAGCAGGTAGGTTGAGGCCACCCATTGCCTCACAGGTGTTTCCGAGGGTGTCGCTGCCGGCGTCACCGTATAGAGCAGCATCGGGAAGCTCCCCTATGCCAACGCCGTCAAGGACTATCACAATAATACGCATGATAGAAAGCGGGAACTTGAAAGGGACGTCTCAGACGGGCTCGACCTCCGCCTCTTCTCTTTCCACTTTTGAGAGCTTCGCGAACCTCAGCATCAGCTTCCTCTGAGACTTGTCTGACGAGAATGAAACTACTACGCTCTTGTTGTCTCCCCCGCCCGATGTCTCCAGCACGAGCCCGTCACCAAAGGTCTTGTGGTTCACTCTGTCTCCCACACGGAAGACCTCCTCTCTCGCCACTCATCTCACCCTCTTTCGTCAGGGACGGCCCGGACGGAGAGGTACTGTACAAAGGGTTCCTGGCCCTCGCTTCCCTCGGCCGGCCGGATCTCCTTCCTCTCACCCACAAGTGTCAGAACCTTGCTGGGACGATTGTTGAGGAAGAATGTTCTCACGACTCTCTTTCCGATGGAACACAATATCTCATAGCTCACGGTACCGGCCTTATGAGCCACCTCGTCAACTGAAATCTGGTTCTCGCCTTGTCTGCCAAACAGAACAACCTCGTCACCCTCTGCCACATCCGGCACCTCAGTAACATCAAGCATCGTGAGGTCCATAGTCACCCTTCCCACGATGGGAACTTTCTTCCCACGCACGAGCATCTCACCGGCGTTCGACAGATTCCAACTGTATCCATGACCGTACCCGACAGGTACCACGGCAATGAGCGAATCCTTAGACACCCGGTGAGTCCTGCCGTAGCTGATATAGCTTCCAGCACTGACGGACCGAAGCTGCACTACGCAGCTCTTGAAGCTCATCACAGGTTTCACATCGCAGTCCAACGTGCTCTGATTCGCAGGCCGCAGCCCGTAAGCCAGTAGACCCGGTCTTGCCATGTTGAACAGAGATTCAGGCAGGTTGATGATACCGGCGCTGTTCGCCGCGTGAACCAGCTCGAAGTGGATACCATCTTTCCTCAGCTGGGAAAGCAGAGTGTTGAATCTCTCCAGCTGCGTTCTCGCAAAACCCAAATCCGGATTGTCGGCATCAGGAAAGTGCGTGTAGAGCCCTTCCACGGCAATGCCAGGTAGTCGGGCAATCTCCCTGAGGGTTCCGTAGGCCAACTCGTAGTCCAAACCAGTTCTTCCCATGCCTGTATCGACTTCCACGTGGAACGGGATCGTGGTCGAGAGTCTCTGGCTTGCCTCTGAAAGCTGACGTGCAAAAGTCTCACTTGAGATAGAAGGACGAAGCCGGTGGGCTATGAGCTCCTCGATCTCTGTAGGTAGCGAAGGACTCAGCACCAACATCGGGGCCGATACGTTGGCTCTCCGCAGTTCTATTCCTTCATGCAAAGTAGCAATGCCAAGCATATCAACCCCGGCCCCAAGCGCGGCCTGCGCGACTTCAACGGCGCCGTGACCATAGGCGTCGGCCTTAACGACCAGGCATATCTTCCTATTCTGGCCAACGATCGTCCTGAGTGACCGAATGTTGTAACTGAGAGCATCGAGGTCTATCTCAACCCAGGCCGGAAACTTCATTATGTGCTCCTGTTGACCCATAAAAGTCTATCCCTTACTCAGTTTGCACTTATACCACAAGGCCCTCGGCAGCGCAAGAGTGCGATGCCATAATTCCTTACTGAATCTGCGAACGGGTTATGATAAGCTCTGCCTGGCCAATCGTCGCTTTTTTTGAGAGGAGGTCCTCATGTGCCGGAAGGTTCTCATTTGCTTCTCGTTGTTCCTTGCGAGCTCACTGCTGGTTTCTGCACCCCGCGCCCAGGAGAGCATCGTCTCGTTCCCCACCGGTTCGGTGGTCACAGCGAGCGACAGTGCTTTTGTGGAGCTTTCTAAGAGATATTTCGCCTGGCATTTCGGCGTAAACCCTGTCAGCGCAACCTCAAACGGGGTGCACGAATTCGACGGGGAGTTGGACGACCTGAGTTCTTCTGGCATAAAGAAGAGGCAGGAAACGGCCACTCGTTTTCTGGATGAACTCTCGCGTCTCGAACCTTCCGACCTGAGCTCACTCCACCGTTACGATTACCTGATCCTGAGAGATCACATACGCAGCAAGCTCTTCTCACTGAAAGAGTTGAGGGCATGGGAGAACTCCCCGCTTTTCTACACCGGGCTTGTTGGCGGCTCCATACGTTCTCTCCTAAGCAGAGACTTCGCCCCTTGGGAAGTCAGGCTGAAGAATGCCATTTCCAGACTCACGAAGATCCCTCACCTCCTCGCTCAGGCAGAGGCAAATCTCAAATCCCCGGCTCGCATAGACACCGAAACGGCCATCAAACAGAACGCAGGATGTATTTCTCTCATAACGGAAGACCTCAAGAAGGCGGGGCAGAATGCGCCCGAATTGCAGGAATCTCTCGAGAACGCCTCAAAGATCACAGTCGAGGCTCTTGAATCCTTCGGGGATTATCTGGAACAAGACCTCTTGGAGCGTTCCACCGCTGACTACCGTTTGGGGAAGGAGCTGTACGCGAAGAAGCTGCAGCATACTTTAAATTCCGATATCGAACCAGAGGAACTCACGGCGAAGGCCTGGAAGGAGTACGAGGCGGTAAGAGCGGAGATCATACAGATTTCGCGTAAGCTACATGGAGAACTTTTCGGAGAACAGGCAGCTGAGGAAGCCGGAAAGACGGACGAGGAGATGGCAAGGGAGGTCTATTCAAAGATTGCAGACGTCCACTGCAAGCCAGATGAACTGCTTGATCAGTGCAGGAAGTACCTGGCCGAACTCGAGGATTTCATCCGCGAAAAAGACATTATCACTCTTCCGGCCGGAGAGAAGCTGGAAATGGAGTGGACACCTGAGTTTGAGCGGGGCGTTGCCATTGCAGGATTGGAATCTCCCGGTCCACTCGACAGAGGATTGAAAACGTTCTTCTACGTTGCTCCGGTTCCGGAGGAGTGGTCAGACGAGCAGGTAGAGTCTTATCTTCGAGAATACAACAACTATCTTCTGAGAATCCTCTGCATTCACGAAGCACTTCCTGGGCATTATGTCCAGGGCGCCTACGCTAACCGTTTCCCTTCCCTAGTGCGTGCAGTGCTGGGCAGCGGAGTTTTCATAGAGGGCTGGGCCGTTTATACGGAGCGGATGATGATCGCTGCGGGCTACGGAGGCGGAGATCCGCGGCTCAAGCTCTCGCAGCTCAAGTTCTATCTCAGAACCGTTACCAATACCATCATCGACATCGGCCTGCACACCGGCACAATGTCGGAGGAAGAAGCCCTGGAATTAATGATTCACGGCGGCTTCCAGGAAGAGAGCGAAGCAAGGGGCAAAATAGTGCGCGCTTCCCTGACTTCCACCCAACTCGTGACCTATTTCGTCGGCCTGCAAGGTGTCGTGGAACTTGAGAAGCTCTACCGAGAGAAGGTGGGACAAGACTTCGCTCCTGAGGCTTTCAACGAAAGACTTCTCAGTTTTGGCTCTCCACCCCTCAGTTATCTGAAAGAAATGGTATTGGAAGAGGGAGTAAGCACCAGGTGAGAGAAAAGATGGACGGCGACAAGAGACCTAAGACGCCCGAGGATGACGATTCGAGTCTGGACAGTCTCTTCTCTCTGTGCAAAGTCCTGCGCGGAGAAGAAGGCTGTCCGTGGGACAGAAGCCAGACAATCACATCCCTCACCCCATACATTCTCGAGGAGGCTCACGAGCTGATCGACGCAATAGCAGCCGAAGATAGCGACAGAGTGGCGGAAGAGTTAGGCGACCTAGTCTTTTTGCTCATCTTCTGCATTGAAATAGCCAGGGAGGGAGGACTTTTCACGTTGCGGGACGTAGTCAAATCCACAGGAGACAAAATGAAAAGGCGTCACCCTCATGTCTTCGGAGAGGGAGATGTCCAAAAGGCCACGGATGTGCGGAAGCAATGGGAGGAAATCAAGCTCCAGGAGGAGCCGGAGCAGTCTTCTCTTCTGGAAGGACTCTCCCCGACCCTCTCTCCTATGACTGCTTCGTTCCGTCTTCAGGAGAAAGCGGCGGCCGTGGGATTCGACTGGCCGAAACCAGAGGACGTGATTGTCAAGATGAGGGAAGAGCTTCAGGAATTGCAGAATGCTCTGTCCAGAGGACGCCGCGAAGCAGTGGGGACAGAGATTGGTGACTTGCTTTTCTCTCTTGTCAATCTGGCAAGAAAACTTGGAGAGAATCCTGAGATTTGCTTGAAGCACACAATTGCGAAGTTCCAGAGAAGGTTTGCTCACATCGAGCGGGCACTGAACAGTAAAGGGAAGACTCCCTCAGAGTCCACGCTTGAGGAAATGGACGAACTCTGGAATCAGGCCAAGCAGGAAGAACAGGAATAGACCTTCCGGCCTCGACGCGTCAAAGTTACATCATGCTGCGAGACGAAAGCTGGCGGCGTCTTTAAACGGGCCGAGAGAACCTCAACTGCGGTCCGGGCAGCCGTCCTCGTCCGCAAAGCCGTCGAAATCTTCGGGATCGTTAGGACACCTGTCCTCAGCATCTATGATGCCGTCCAAATCATTGTCAATATCCGGACAGCCATCCTCATCCTGGAAACCATCGATGTCCTCAGCCAGCGTTGGGCACCTGTCCCTGGAGTCCGGTATCCCGTCGCCGTCATTGTCGGTTTCCAGCCCCGGCGCAGCTGTTTCTTCGTCAGGACACCCGTCTTCGTCCATATATCCGTTCAGAGTCTCGGGTCGATCAGGACACTCATCTCGAACATCAGGTATGCCGTCCTCGTCGTTGTCCTCGTCCGGACACCCGTCCTCATCCTGGAAACGGTCCAGGTCTTCTGCCTCGAGAGGGCAGTTATCTAAGGCGTCCACGATTCCGTCACTATCACTGTCCGGCTCGGGACATCCGTCTTCGTCCATATAATCATTGAATAACTCGGGTTCGCTAGGACACTCATCCATTATGTCGGCAATTCCGTCACGATCGTTGTCAGGATCAGGACATCCGTCTTCGTCTTCGAATCCGTCGAAGTCCTCCATCTCCGTTGGACAGAAGTCTGCTATGTCACTGATACCGTCCTCGTCCATGTCTTCCCTGTAGAGAGCAGGGAAGAAGTCGAATCCCAGAGTGAACTCCCAATCCGGCATGGCATCCTCAGGGTTATACTCTGTGCCGGCATCGTCCACTGACAGTCTAATGTCGAAAGCCGCCGTTGCAATCAGCCCCAAGGGAAGCTTCATCTTCGCACCAGGAGTGAGGATGATGGGACATTCCTGTGCCGACGCAACGTCCGAGCCGTTTACGAACTGCTCAGTGTAGAACTCTGTGAAGAGAGTGACCTCTGGAGAAGGAAACTCAAGAGCTACCCCCAGTGAGACCACGTCTTTGTTCTCGAGCGCTCCAGGTACTCTTATGAAATAGGACGGGAACCTCACCATATCTTCCTCGCGGCTCATCCAGTAGCCAACGTTTGCCACCACTTTCAGTGCCGAGAGAGATCGCACTTCACTGAAATCCAAGGCCGCACAGAGCCGTGCAGAAAGATTCGCGCTGCCACTCGAATAGAGCCTCCGGACATAAGGCTCACCCGGAACCAGGTGCTCCGATCCGCCTCCCATCGGAAAACCGCCCTCCGCCATGAGGGCCACAGAGTACATCTCGCTTTCGAGAGGAAGCCTCATCTTCATTCCGAGTTTGAAATCGCTCAATCCACCGTGGTCCTGAGTCCTCCCCTCCCGGTTGGAAAGCTCCTTGTATTCCCAGAGAGAACCCTTTCCCGGCAAGACCGCAAAGACTTCGAGATTATTAGTAAGGCCGTACCGCCCGCTGAGATTGCCGGCCACGAAGTGCTCCTTTACGGACTCGACATTCGGAAGCATCCTGCCGTAGTAATGTCCGTAGAGCCCCGCTGACCATTTGCTTAGCCCCACCACCTTGGTTGAAGAAAGCCTCACCAGACCGTCTGCACCGTGCAGGTCGGCCACCGCAGTACTCGACATAAAAGAAAACATTCCCGCCTGCAAGAGCGAGAAAGACACGCATACGGCGATTACCAGGACAGACCTCATAGCCAACTCCTTATAGCCAACTCTTTTTCATGCCACATAGAACAACAGTAGTCCCAAACTAGGGTGTTGCCCCACAAAAGTCAACAGAAATAAGAAACCACCGGATGGCGATTATGCGTGCCACACTTGACCGGGACAGCTCTGCCCAGCATTACCAGATTTTCAGTACGACACACTTAAGATATTCGTTGACTCGCCCCGGTAGCAAAACCGGGTGGTCTCTGCCCTGTGAGCGAACCTCTACGATTTGTGCTTCCCTTCTGGCGTTCTTGGCAGACCTCGCCAGAAGGCTGAGAAAGGTCTCTCTGTCAACGTTGTGTGAGCATGAACAGGTGACAAGGACACCCCCAGGCCCAAGAAGATTCATGGCTTCCACGTTGATTCTCTCGTAGAGCTCAAGGCCAGCTCTCATGTTACTTCTGCTCTTGACAAGTCCTGGCGGGTCGACAATCACCACGTCGAATCTCTCTCCCGACAGTCCTAACCTGGGTATATACGAGAAACAGTCCTCTTGTACAAAGGAACATTTCTCTGAGACTCCGTTCAGCCAGGCGCACTGTCTTGCCGTATCAAGTGCCTTAGGTGAGCTCTCAACAAGAACAACTTCCGCAGCTCCCAATCTGGCTGCGTCTATTCCCCACGCCCCGGAATAACAAAAGCAGTCAAGGACTCGCTTCGAAGCAACGACGCCTTCCAGAACGGACCTGTTTTCGCTCTGATCCAGGTAAAGGCCCGTTTTGTGCCCATTGAGCAAGTCCACAACTGTAATCAGGGACATGTCTCTGAGCAAGATCGGCTCTTCGCAGATGCCTCTTGCCACCCTTTTCTCTGGGAGAAGACCTTCTTGCACACGGACGCTGGTATCGTTCCTCAGCACCACGGCTGTGGGATTAAGTAGCTCCTCAACCGCATCAAGTATCAAATCAAGTCGTCTTTCCATACCCAGTGTTGTTGTCTGAACCGCGAGGCAATCCATATAGCGGTCCACAATAAGCCCGGGCAGAAAATCACCTTCGCTGAAAACAAGTCTCAGTGCATCGCGTTCGAAGGCGAAGAGTGCCCGGCCATCGAGCGCCCGCTTGATACGTTCTACGAAGAACGCCACGTTAATCTCTTCCGGAACCCGCGTGAGCATCCTGACAGAAATCAGTGACTTCCTGTTGATGTAACCTCGTCCGAGAAAACTCCCGCCGTGACTGTGGACATCCACTAGGTCACCATCCTCGATGTTCCCCTCGTAGCGTTCTATTTCGTTGCTGAAGATCCAGGGGTGACCTATGCGCAACCTCCTGTCTTCGTTCTTCTTCACGTATATTCTTGGCATCCTGGGCATGCGAGACACACCTCTCGGTAACTTGTACGGGTCATGGTGTACTGGGCAGAACTTTGGTTGATGCGGAACGCGATTGAACCCGCCGCCCCCCCATGTCAGCGCGCGGCTCTCACAAAAAGGCCTATGAGCCGGTAGACGAGCTTTGCCGTGAGGAAGTCTGGTGCTACTAGTCCCGGTATCGGCCTCAGCTCACTTACGTCAAAACCGACTACTTTCTTCCGGGAGGCAATCTCGTCTGTGAGGTCCGCCACCTGCACCCAAGAGAGACCATCAGGTTCAGGGGTTCCCACTGAGGGCATGATGCTTGGGTCAAACACATCTACGTCAATCGTGACATAGATCTCCTGTGGCAAGTCATCAAGACGTGCTGAGAATTCCTCTGTGTGCGACGGCGACAGGAAAGGAATGCCCGTAGATGCACGAAACTCCTGCTCTGCGCGGGATAGCGATCTGGTGCCCACCTGAAGCAGCGGGCACATTTCGAACAGACGTCTGCCGGTACAGGCGTGACTCATCCTCGTTCCCTGGTACGATTCCCGAAGGTCCGCGTGGGCATCAAACTGAATGACCCCGAGTGAGCTGTGTCTTTCCTTCATCGCCACAACTGCGCCGACAGATAGTATGTGGTCACCACCCAGCAAAACGACAAACTTGCCCTTTTCAAGATGAGAGCTTGTTACGTCGGAGACAACCCGTACCATTTCATCGGGACTGGAAACCACGGGATCCAGGAAGGGCAACGTGTGAATGCCAACGGTACAAGGTTCAAGGTTGAGCTCTTCATCAAACAGCTCCATGTTTCTCGAAGCCGATATGATTGCCTGTGGACCTTCCCTGCTCCCCGCCAGATAAGTGGACGTGGAATCATACGGAACCGGCAGTATTACAACGCGCGAGATTTCGAGAGAGGAACGGGCTGCGTCCAGCGCACCGAAATTGAAAGGTACGAAATCTGGTTCTTTCGCATTGTCTGTCATCTGAACAACAGTCCGTGTTAGAGAGTTTATTGCCTAGAAGCTGACTTCGAGAGAGCGACCCATCCGGAATCGAGGGAGCTTTCGCTCGGCCAGATTATCCTTCCTTCTTGTGGCAAGCGCGGTAGCAATAAGCGGAAGAGCGATTGTGGCGTCAGAATAAACCGTGACCTTCAACGCTTTCTTAGCGATTTTCCCCCACGACTGTGCTTCAGCGAACGTACAGCCGCTCAAGCCTCCCCAGTGAGGGGGGTCCGTTATCACCTGGATGGCATACTGGTGCCCAGTCTCGGTGGCTCCGAGCACGGAGGTTGTTACCTCTGACTGCTGGATGAAATTCTTTGGGACTCCTCCCCCGATATACACTACACCAGTGCGAGAGGAGGCTGCCAGCCTGGCTGTCTCGAGCACGTCGGCCAGTATATCAAAGACCACATTACTCTCTCCTCGATTTTTGCCGACTGCCATCGAAATGCCTATCGCCGAATCTGCCAAAGCCGGGCAGTAGACGGGAATTCCGGCCTTGTAGGCCGATGAGAGTATCCCTTCGTTGTCTGCACTCTCGGCTAGTTTCTTTCCCAGCAAGTGGAGGAACTCACGCGTTGTAAGTGGCTTGTTCTGAGGAACCTCCCGTGCGAAGTAGCTGATGAACTCATCCGTGCGCCTGAACTCGGTCTCACTGGCGTAGGTATCGTAGATCCTATCGATACTCTGGTCCTTCAACTTGAGATCATCTTCTCCAGGGCTTCCCCGCCAATGGAAGTAACCCAGTGTTTCATGGCAGTCATGATAGAGGTTTGCGCCGGTCGAAACCAGGCAATCGATGAATCTGTTCTCTATGAGAAACGAGACTACCATCCTCATGCCCGCAGGTACCATTGCACCCGCCAGGCCAAAGAATATCAGCGTTTCGTCTTCGACCATGCGCTCCCAAATGTCAACTGCACCACCTAGATTTCTTGCCTGAAATGACAGCTCCGAGAGTTGCTCTGCAAACCTATCCACCGTTGCGTCCGCCTCGATGCTCATCGCATTAACAGGCTCCTTGAGAATATGCTTCATACCAGGCTCCCTCTATATACCTCCTTTGAGACGCCTCATTAACCGCCTCACCTTCTCATGATAGATCTCCTGGCATTTCTCATCCGTGCGAGGTGCCAGAAGCGTTAACGAAAAACGCCGACGTGCTCAGCTGCCGGTCACGATAACGCCACAGGCGACGGTGTCATCGCCGTCAAGTCGCATGAGGCGTACGCCGACTGCAGTTCTACCTGTCTCGCGCACGTCCGAGGTGTGGAATCTGATAAACTTCCCGTTGCTGCTGCAGAGTATCACCTCTCCCGTGCTTACCGCGCCGGCGAATGCTAACTTGCCCGTCTTGTCAGTCAACCTGGTGCCGGTCACACCTCCTGCTCCTCGGGCCGTCTTTCTGAACTGAGCCTGAGGTGTGAGCTTACCGAATCCCTTCTCGCTCACAGTGAAGACATTGAGGCCCTCTGAAGCAGGGCAGACGCCCACAACGACGTCGGCGGCGGCAAGCCGTACTCCGCGCACTCCCTGGGCCGCCTTGCCCATGACTCTTACGCTGGTCTCATCAAAGCGAACCACTTTGCCGCCTGCGGTGAAGATCAAGGTTTCCTGAGCTCCCGACGAGACGTAGCCTCCTCCAATTCTATCTCCCTCTGCTAAAGACATCGCGAGAGTTCCACCAGCTCGGGGTCTCTTGAAGTTTGAAAGAACCGTCCTCTTGATAATGCCCTTCATTGACACAAGCACGAGAGGCCGCTCGTCAAACTCCCCACCATGGGCAAGCATGAAGGTGACCTGCTCGTTTGAGGCAGGCTTCAGAAAACCGGCGACTTTCCTGCCCCGGGCGTAGCGCGTCATCGCAGGAATCTCATTCGCCTCAAGCGAATGGCACATCCCCAGGCTCGTGAAGAACAGCACCCTGTCCCCGGAATGAGCCGGTGTGATGCAGTGGATAACATCCTCCTCACGAGGCTTTCCACCGACGATCCCCTTACCTCCCCTCTTCTGAGTCTCAAACTCATCGAGCCCTACTCTCTTGAGGAATCCCCCTGCGGTGAGAATAACCAGAGCAGTTCCCGGGCTGACTGTTTCCCCAAAGGACATCTCCCGCCTCCTTTCGTTACCTTGACATGACTGTGGCAAGGGTCATGCACAATTCCTGATAAGCGCGTGTTGATGAGCACGAGCAAACAAGCAAGAGAGACGCACGATCGCAGCCATCTCAGTAAACTGTCTTCTCCTGCCTGATATCCAAATCGTATACCTTCAGCGCTCCTCCCGACGATTCACAGATGAGTTCGTCCACACCGTCAGCGTCAATGTCGTAGAGAGTCAATCGCGTCCCAAAGAAATCAGTTTGCCACTCAATGCTTAGAGTAGCAGCGTTCACCACGAATCCTGAGTCCAGCACTATCTCCTTCTCATCATCATTGTCAACATCACCAATGACCAGATAGTCTGCCTTGAATTCGTCTGCACTCTGATACTCTCGCAAAAGCTTTTCTCCATCAAGAATCATAAGTCTGGAATCTGCACAGAGTACCAACTCTTTAGCCGCGTCTCTGTCCAGCTGGTCTACTGTAAGTCCAGTTACGCTCTCAAAATCGTTCTCCGTGTTCTCCCAGACGAGTTGACGAGTATTCGTGTCAAAAACAAACATCCTGCCAGCCGACGTGATAACTACTAGGTCCAGCACGCCGTCCGCATCGATATCTTCCGCCACGATCTCCTTGACGGGGGACCCGAGATAGAAGGTACTCCAGGCGCTGCCAAATCTATTCCCCTTCTTTTTCAGAATATGCATGTATCCTCTGAGGTCTCCAAATGCGACATACTCGTTAGGGATTGAATCGGCCTCGAACGCCGTCATCGCCCTGAAAGAGGCGGCGAAGACCTCGGGACTCAGCGCTGCAGTTGAGCGCGCCGGGCCGGGGGCAGTTTCGGCTGGACTCGGTGCGAGGAGAAGGAGAATGCCTGACAGAAGAAAAGTCCAGAGAAAGGTAAAAAGGGCAAACTTGAGAGAGAAACGTGTTCTCATCTGATCCCCCCAAGTCACAAGGGCCTTCGACTTCATGTTCTTGCGTCAGCAAACACCTGGAATAATCCCGGATCGCGAACCACGTGCGCGCAATCCCTGCGCTCAGGTTAGAACAGCAGCCTGGCATGGTCAACAAAAAAGAACTTCCCCGTCCGATGCTGGCAGAAAGCGACGCGCGCACGTTCCCACATATCGCGTCAAGGACAAAGCAATACGAAACGGGTGCCGCGCATACTTCCTCAGCGCGTCCAACGCGCCCGCCCCGGGAGCAGCCGGTGGGGCAGCGACAGAACCTCGAAATTCCGTTGACATTGGGTAATTGCATTGGTAGAATCATCGGTCAAGTTTGGCCCACGGTGTGAGAGGCCGATGCTCGCCTCCAGGGCGCGGGTCTGTTCCGGAGGCAGACCTCCCTGAGATCTGACTGAACTCCCTGTTCCGCAAGAGAATCCCCGATCACGTGACACGATTCTCTTGGTATACGCGGCAATTGAGTGTTTTCGAGTGCTTGTGCGGTAAATGAAGATGGGAAGGAGATTTTCTCGGAGGGCATGAAGAAGGAGCCTGAAGCTAAGAAGATCTGCGTGGGTCTGGATACCGGTTCAGTGAGTGTAAATGTCGCGGTGGTAAGCCTCGATAAGGAGATCATCGAAGACCGCTACATTCGGCACAAGGGTCATTCTGTGGCTGCTGCTCGCGACGCCTTGGCAGAGCTTCTTAAGAAGTATTCCCTTTCTGACATTGAACTCGTAGCAGTTACCGGATCAGGAGGTAAGCTTCTCTCCGATCTGCTGGACGCTCATTATGTGAACGAAGTCGTCGCACAGGTTAGTGCAGTGTCACATCTACACCCGGAGGTTCGCACCATCATTGAAATAGGCGGTGCCGACTCGAAGCTTGTCTTCCTCAGAGACCATCCGGAGACCGGCAAAATCGAAATGGTCGACTTCGCGATGAACACTATATGTGCCGCGGGTACTGGGTCCTTCCTGGATCAGCAGGCAAACAGGCTCAATCTCTCCATTGAGGAATTCAGCCAGCTCGCTCTAGAGTCAGAGAATCCCCCAAGAATAGCTGGCAGGTGTAGCGTATTCGCCAAGAGCGACATGATTCATTTACAGCAGAAGGGAACTCCCCCAAAGGAAATAGTAGCAGGCCTATGTCTGGCAATGGCGCGAAACTTCAAGAGCACCGTCGGTGCTGCGAGAAAGTTCATCAGACCCGTTTCCTTCCAGGGTGGGGTCGCCGCAAGTCCAGGAATGATCCGGGCGTTTACCCGGGTACTCGAACTCGAGGAAGGATCCTTGATTATTCCCAAACATTTCGCATCCATGGGCGCAGTGGGAGCAGTGTACGACGGTCTGGAACAGAATGTCAGAACGGTTTTCCCCGGGCTCAAGAAGATGGATGAGTTTCTGGCAAACCAGGATGCCGCAAGAGAGGAGAAGTTCCTTGAGAGCCTTTCCACCGCCGAGGGAGGAAGAACGCTTCCCTTTGGAAAGGATGGGGAACCCAAGCCGGGGAAAGATGGCAAGATACCCGCCTACCTCGGTGTCGACGTAGGCTCCATAAGTACAAACGTAGTGGTGTTGGACACCGAGAAGAGAGTTCTGGCCAAGTGCTATCTCATGACGGCTTCGCGTCCCATTGAGGCAGTGCGCAAGGGTCTCAGGCTCGTGGGCGACAAGGTCGGCCATATGGTCGAGATCCGAGGGGCTTGTACGACCGGCTCGGGACGCTACTTGACGGGTGATTTCATAGGCGCAGACCTTGTTAAGAACGAGATCACTGCTCAGGCTCGCGCTGCCGCCGAGATAGACCCAACAGTCGATACCATATTCGAGATAGGCGGTCAGGATTCGAAGTACATTAGCTTAGAGAATGGAGCCATAGCTGATTTCGAGATGAACAAGGTGTGCGCTGCAGGTACCGGAAGTTTCCTGGAGGAGCAGGCTGAGCGACTGGGGATAAACATCGTCAAGGAATTCAGTGAAATGGCCCTGGACGCCAGGAGCCCCGTTTCACTGGGGGATCGCTGTACTGTCTTCATGGAAACCGAACTCGTGCGCCACCAGCAGAACGGAAGCGGCAGAGACAGCCTGGTTGCAGGCCTCAGCTACTCGATAGTCAACAACTACCTCAACAGAGTCGTGGCCGGAAAGAAGGTGGGTAACAGAATATTCTTCCAGGGCGGAGTAGCCGCAAACAGAGGAGTCGTGGCGGCCTTTGAGAAGGTGACGGGAAAACCCATAACCGTTCCCGAACACCACGAGGTCACCGGAGCCATAGGATGTGCCATCCTCGCCATGGAGAATGACAACGGTGGCGGGAGCAAGTTCAAGGGCTTCGACCTGAGCGACAGGTCGTACGAGGTCACCTCCTTCGAGTGTACCGACTGTGCGAACCGCTGCGAGATCAATTGCGTCAAGGTCGAGGGCGAGAAACCTCTGTACTACGGAAGCAGGTGTGAGAAATACGATGTCGAGAGAAAAGCTTCCAAGGGAGACCATCTCCCGGACCTGTTCGAGGAAAGAGAGAGATTTTTACTTGAGACCTACAAGGAACCTGAGGCGCTGCCAAAGGACGCCCCGAAGGTCGGGATGCCCAGAAGTCTCATCTTTCACGATCTGTTTCCCCTCTGGAAGGCTTTCTTCTCCGAGCTGGGCTGCAGAGTGATCTTGTCCGGTGCCACCACAAAGAGCACCATACATCGAGGATGCGAAGGCTCCGTTGTGGAGACCTGCTTCCCCATGAAGGTGGCTCTCGGCCACGTCATGAACCTGGTAGATAGCAAGGTCGACTACATATTCCTGCCGAGTGTGATCAATCTGCCTGCCCTGGATGAGAACTTCACGGACAGCTTCGTGTGCCCATATGTTCAGAGTTTCAGCTATACGGTTCGCAGTGCCATAGATTTCGCTCCGGATGACTCCAGACTACTCACTCCTTACCTCTGGCTTGCAATGGGCCCCAAGCATCTTGCCGACGCAATGATGGACGTTGGAAAGCGCGTTGGGGCTTCGGCGAAGCGGGTCAGGGAGGCAGCCCGCACAGCGTGGGATGCTCACGAGAAATTCGAGGAGACATGCAGGAAGAGGGGAGAAGAGATTCTGTCCTCTCTCAAACCTGACGAGAGGGCCATCGTTATCGTGAGTCGTTCATACAATGGCTGCGATCCGGGTGCCAATCTTGAGATTCCCCGTAAGTTGCGGGGGATGGGGATACTTCCGATTCCCATGGACTTCTTGCCCCTGGACGATGTCACCATCAGCGACCAGTGGTCGAACATGTATTGGCGATACGGCCAGAAGATACTCTCTGCAGCAGAAATGATAGGGAACGACCCGCGTCTCATCGCCGTGTACATAACCAATTTTGGATGTGGACCCGATTCGTTCATACTTCGCTTTTTCAGGGAAAGGATGGGAGAGAAACCCTTCCTACAGATCGAGGTGGACGAGCACAGCGCCGACGCCGGTATGATTACGAGATGCGAAGCCTTCCTTGATAGTCTGGAGGGAACAGACGAGAGAAAGACGGCGCGACCTTGGGGATTCAGGACAGTCAATATCTCAAGCGGTAGCAAGCGGACCGTGCTCGTGCCGAGAATGGCAGACCACGCTTTCGGCTTCGCTGCTGCGTTTGAAGCCAGTGGCATGCCGGCAGAGGTGTTACCAGAACCGGACGAAGAGACACTGTATTGGGGCAGGAAATACACCACTGGCAAGGAGTGTTTCCCCTGCATCGTTACCACGGGCGACATGGTCAAGACGGTCATGAAGCCGGACTTCGACAGAAACGCCTACGCATTCTTCATGGGAGGGTCCGGCGGGCCTTGTCGCTTCGGCCAGTACAATGCGCTTCAGAGAATAGTCCTTGACGGGCTGGGATATCAGGATATTCCCATTTACGCCCCCAATCAGGCCGCAAGCTTCTATGACGATCTGGGACTTGTTGGAAAACGCTTTCTCGAACTGGGCTGGCTTGGCATCGTGGGCATTGACGTTCTCTACAAGTGGCTGCTGGAAACCAGGCCATACGCGGAGGACAAGGAACTCGTTGAGGAGGTCTATTGGAGACAGGTTCACGATGTCTGCGAGGTGATACGTGGCAACGGCAGCCGGGCCCAGCTGAGAAAGGCAATCAGGAGAAGCCGCGAGGCTTTCGAGAAGATAGACGTGGACCGGTCGAATCGAAGGCCCATCATAGGACTTGTGGGCGAGATATATGTGCGCTCTAACGATTTCAGCAACAATAACATCGTCAGACAGATCGAGGAACTCGGCGGTGAAGTCTGGATGGCCCCTATCTATGAATGGTTCCTCTACCGCAATGTCAGGCGTCAGATGCGTAGCAATCTCAAACGCGACTACAAGCTCATGGCAAGGAATTACATCAAGGACTTCTTCATGAAACGAGACGAGCACTCGCTCTCTCATCCGTTTGAGGGGCTGATTGCCAACTCGAAGGAGCCCTCATCGCGCGAGGTTCTGACCATGGCTGCTCCCTACCTTCACCAGAGTTTCGAGGGCGAAGCCATACTGACAGTGGGAAAAGCGATTGACTTCCTCAGAAAGGGACTCTCTGGTGTAGTTAGTGCGATGCCGTTTACCTGTATGCCGGGAACCATCTCTCATGCTATAATGAAGCTCGTCCAGAAGAGCGAGGGAGGTTTTCCGTTTCTGAACATGGTGTACGACGGCACAGAGCAGTCCAACACTGCGACTCGACTCCAGGCGTTCATGCATCAGGCAAGAGATTACTCAAAGCGGAAACAAGCTTCCTCACACTAGTACCCGCAGCAACGTACGCTTTCTTCGGAGAGGCCGAGTTCTCTCGCGCTTCTGCGTGAGGGCTGCGTTTGCCGAGGATGCGAGCTCTCAAGGAGACTATTCCCTGCGACTGAGCTGTCCTGATAAGAGCGGGTTCTCGGGAGAGCACGGCGCGATTTCTTTTTCTGAGAATCATGGATGTTTTTCTTGGCATAGACGTCGGTTCGGTGAGCACGAATCTGGCCGTACTGGATGAGAATCTGGAGGTCGTCCATGACCAGTACCTCCGAACGTCCGGACGCCCGATAGACGCAGTGCAGAGGGCAATCTCATCCCTGGCCCGGATCTTTCTCCACAAGGCGAACGTGGTCGCAGCAGGGGCTACGGGAAGTGCCCGGCGCCTTGCGGGCGAGCTGATCGGAGCTGACATCGTCAAGAACGAAATAACTGCGCACTCTGTTGCCGCAATTCATCTTGCGCCTGACGTGCAGACCGTCGTTGAGATAGGCGGGCAGGATTCTAAGATAATCATTATCCGTAACCAAGTCGCCGTCGATTTCGCGATGAATACCATCTGCGCTGCTGGCACAGGTTCCTTCCTTGATCAGCAGGCCAACCGGCTCACTGTGCCCATAGAAGAATTCGGAAAGCTGGCTCTCTCCTCTGACAGCCCCGTCAGGATCGCGGGGCGCTGCACCGTGTTTGCCGAAAGCGACATGATTCACAAACAACAGATGGGGCACAAGGTCGAGGACATAGTGGCAGGACTCTGCGAAGCTCTGGTGCGCAACTACTTGGCCAATGTGGCAAAGGGCAAGGAAATCTTGCCTCCGGTCGTCTTTCAGGGCGGTGTGGCCGCCAATGCTGGCATAAGGAAGGCGCTTTCGGAGGAACTTAGAATTGATGTCATCGTGCCGGACAAATTCGATGTCATGGGGGCCGTAGGGGCTGCGCTCTTGGCGCACGAGTGGAAAACAGAAACCGAAGCTGCAACTCGCTTCAGAGGGTTCGCCATAGGGGAAGTGGCCTACAGGACGACCAGCTTTCAGTGCAACGAATGCCCCAATCTGTGCGAGGTCGTCGAGGTGTTGATGAACGGTTCGAAGATCGCAGGTTGGGGCGACAGGTGCGGTAGGTATCAGACGGAGAAGAAGGATCTTCCCGTGTGCGAGGAATGTGTTGCCTCACACAGCAGCGAGTGAAAGAGTCAAGGGAGAAGCATGGCAAGAATCGGCATCCCCCGTGCTCTTCTGTATCACAGATACCATCTCCTGTGGGAGACTTTCTTCAGAGGGCTTGAGGAAGAAGTAATAGTCTCCCCTCCGACCAACAAGGGCATTCTTGAACTCGGAGTGCAGTACAGTCTGACAGACATCTGTCTTCCCGTGAAGCTGGCTTGCGGTCACGTTGTCTCGATCGCACCCAAGGTCGATTATCTATTCCTCCCGAGAGTTCTCAGCGTGGAAAAAGATGCCTACACGTGTCCCAAGATAGTTGCTTTTCCCGATATGGTGAGACTCAACATCCCGGGTGTTCCGAAGATACTGGATCCTGTCATAGACCTCAGGAAGAAGGTCGTTAGTCACGAAAAGCAGCTTCGCGAAGTGGCAGAGACGTTGGGCAAATCGCACCTTCTAAGGAAAGCGTCCAGGGAGGCGCTCAGGGCTCAGAAGGACTGGTTCTCGGCAGAGCCGGAGGCAAAGAGCGAATCCACGTTTCTGTTCAAGGACGTGGGGAGTGCCAGCTGGAGGGGGCTCAAGATTGCGCTGCTGGGTCATCCCTACAATCTCTTTGACTCCTTCATAAACTTCAACCTTCGTGAGAAACTCACTTCTCTGGGAATACAGATTTACACTCTGAAGCATCTGGAGCCCTCTTCCATAGAGGAAGAGATAGCTTCTTTGGACTATCCCCCTTACTGGACCGCCGCGAAGGAGCTCTTGGCCGGAGCAAGGCTCTTTCTCAAATCTAGTCTCGTAGACGGCATCGTTTACCTAATCGCCTTCGAGTGTGGACCGGACGCTCTGTTGAAGGTGCTTATAGACTCAGAGGCAAAAAAATACCCGGACGTGGTTTACATGTCACTCGTTCTTGATGAACACACAGGAGAGACGGGAGTAGAAACGCGGGTCGAGGCGTTTCTGGATGCCATCGCAAGAAGAAAGAGAACTAGATGGGTCGCAGCCGGCAGCGCCTGACCGAATCGTGTCTCCTCTTGCATATGGCTTCCTTCTGAAGAGAGTTTTCTAGGCACCCGCGTGATGAGCGAAGAATGATAGTGACATTTCCCCACATGGGCCCGCTCACAGTGGCCATCAAATCAGTGTTCAGGCGGCTCGGCCAGGAAATAGTGGTCCCGCCTCCGACGAGTCATAGGACCATAAGCCTCGGAGCCAGATACGCTCCCGAACTAGTCTGCCTACCGTTTAAGGTGACACTTGGAAACATGATCGAGGGTCTTGAAAAAGGGGCAGACACTGTGGCCATGGCAACTAGCCACGGTAACTGCCGGCTTGGCTTCTATTGGCCCGCGCAGGAGATAATACTCAAGGACCTAGGGTTCAGGTTCGAAATGATACCCATCAACTACGACAGACCGCTCGAGTTCATGGGTGAATTCCGACGTTTCGGAGGCGGAAGGGGCTGGAAAGATGTCGCGCCTTCGTTTCTGTTCGGCATTAGGAAGCTCCTGGCCCTGGAGGAGTTGGAAATCCTCTCGATGCAGACGCGCCCCCGAGAGAAAGAGAGAGGTCAAACCACAAGACTCTTCAAGAAGTGGCACGCAATCCTGGATGAGGCCTCTGACAACCGCAAGGTGAAGCAAACCATGGAACGCGCGAGAAGCGATTTCCTCGATGCAAGGTCCAGGGGTAAGAAACCGCTTGCACGCATTCGAATCGTAGGCGAAGGGTATATGATGGCCGAGCCGAACGTAAACTTCCACCTGCAGCAGAAGCTGGGGGACATCGGTGTGGAGGTCGAGAGATCATACTGGCTGGGAAAAAGTGTAATGAGGGCCATAAGGCTGGACAGAAAGGGTAGACGCGAACACGAGAGAGCCATCCGCGAGGCCACTCCCTACATGCGTTATCCCGACCTGTGCACGGGATGTCAGAGCATCGGGGAGACCATCCAGGCGGTGCACAGAGGGTTCGACGGCGTAGTCCTAATCATGCCTTTCACTTGCATGCCTGAAGTCTTGGCCCAGAGCGTCATGCACAAGGTGTCGGAGGACCACGGGATCCCGGTGCTGCCGCTTCCCATAGACGAACACTCCGACGAAGGTGGTGTGAGCACGCGGCTGGAGGCGTTTGTCGACTTGATAGTTAGACGAAAACATCTTAAATCGAACCAGGTGGCGGTTCCGGCCGGCTGAACACGGACCGCATCTGCCTGCTTAGCACCAAGGAAAGGGAGCCATGAGCAAGGCAAAAAGAGGAAAACGAGTGCGCCCTTCGCAGGCCAGGTCTCAAGGTCTCACTGGTAGAGCTGCTTTTAGGAGAAGTCCCGTGCCCAGACCCAAAGCATCCCTCGCCGCCACCGCACGCACCCTGCGCAGACGCCCGAGTTCTCTTCCCACCTCCGGGGAGAATCTCAAGAACAGAGCCCGCAGAATTGCCTCCACTATGCTCAGGGAATACCCTGAGGCAAAGACTGCTCTGAAGCACAGGTCCGCCCTGCAGCTTCTGATTGCCACGATTCTCTCTGCCCAGTGCACGGACGAGCGGGTCAATGTGGTGACCATGGAGCTGTTTAGAAAATACAAGACGGCAGCTGACTTCGCGGCCGCTGCCCCGAATGAGCTGGAGACAGAGATTCACTCGGTGGGCTTCTTCAGGCAGAAGACGCGAAGCATCATTCAGTGCTGCAAGGACATAGTGGAAGAGCACGGCAACCGCGTCCCCGACACAATAGAAGAACTCACGTCTCTGCGCGGGGTCGGAAGAAAGACGGCCAATGTGGTTCTGTCAAACGTGCACGGAAGGCCGGCAGTTGTAGTGGATACGCACGTTAAGCGAGTTGCGCTGAGACTTGGGCTTACAAGGAACACCGATCCTGACCGCATAGAGCAGGACATCATGAGACTCCTTCCCGGGGATTATTGGTCGCCCTTCTCCGGTGCGCTGATTCTGCACGGAAGGGCGGTCTGCGCAGCGAGGAAACCCCGGTGTCAGGCGTGTGTGGTGGAGAACCTGTGCCCGTCGTCTACTGCCTAGGCGGCGTCATGAGCCAGGAAGGTTGGGTCAATCGGGGGGCGGTCTAGAGGCTAATCGCAGAGAATAGAGCCAGTTAAAGGCAATCCACTCTACATCTTCCTGGAAGCAATCGCGGCGTGCTCCTTCTCCACTTCGGTAAGGGCCAGAAGAACTTCTCTCACACGTTTCTCGCTCGCCTGCTTCGCGGCCTCCTCATAGAGGGAAACGGCCAGCTCCTCCCTCCTCAGCGCTTCCTCCAGGTTTTGGTCATCCGTCGGGTAGCAGCGTCCCTCGTGTTCAAACCTGGAGGACCTCGGCAATCCCAGCATCCGGCGCACGGTGGAGGCGTGTCCAGCCTCTATCCTGCTGATAGCAGAGAAAATAGCCTTCACCTCTTCATCCGCGGCAACTCTGGCTGCGCACCGGTAGAAGCCCGACTTGTCTATTTCAAAACGTAGTGCGGTCTTGAGGTTCTTTTCTGAAACGTCAGTGAGCGTGGAGATCATGTCCTCCTTCCAGTTCCTGGCCAAGACTACGTACTTCTCTGCTGCGCCGCAGAAAGGGCAATTAGGCGGTTTCCCTCTGCCGACGTAAGGCTCACTGCAGATCCGACACCTGTAAACCTTCATGAATTCCTCCTTGAAAGCGGGCCCTGCACGAGGTTCAAGAATAGTATCATACCCCCGAATCGGGCCTATGTCAAATCAGATTTCAGAGGCAATGGCTTAACTGCCGTATTTACAAAATATTAGGGCAGAAGATTGCGCTCTCTGCCCGACCGTTGGGCCCACCCGGCCGCGGCACCGGGCCCCGACAAACTTGTGGCCCCGTTAATGTATAGTCAGATATTTAATTACGGCTCCGAGGGCCTGGCAGCTCTCACGACGACAAATGAACCCTCACCGTGGCCAGACTTCACTGAATCCGCCTCTGTCATCTCTGCCGGGTTCTCGAAGATTGTCTGCCGGAAGACCGGGTCACGGAAACCAGTCTCCTTGAGCCGGGACAAGACCTCATCTGCGGAAAGGAACGAAGCGTCTCTGTAGAAAACATCGTTCTGCTTGCGTTTCTCGTAGACCCTGCCCAGCTGGCTTTCACGATCTATGAATCCGATGAGGACAACTCCCCCGGGTCTGAGCACGCGATAAGTCTCAGCCAAGGCCGCAGAAACGTCATCCAGGAAGCAGATTGTGGTAATCAGAAGGACGAAATCGAAGCAGTTGTCTGCGAAAGCGAGGTGTTCGCCCACGCCGACGAGCACCTGGATTCCCCTCTCCTGTGCAAATCTACCCATGGCGCGGGACGGTTCTACTCCCAAGCCAACGCCCAGTGGAGCAGCGAAGCGTCCAGTACCGACCCCGACCTCCAGCCCTTCCCCGCGCCGAGGAAGAAGAGCCCTGACAGCTTTCAGTTCTGACTCATGGGCCAGCTTGTTGCGTTCAAACCAGGCCTCGTATCTGTCCACGTTTCGGTCAAACGAATCTGATTTCGGCACCGTCCAGTCCCCATTTCATGAAGCACTTCAGCTGCTGCACCGGCCTGCACAATTGCTGACTATTGAAGATAATCCGTTGAGTCTTCCCCAAGACCTGCGGCTGTGCCACAGGCATCACGTGTAGACGCGGCAGGGGCCATGAATCTTCCGCAAATCCCGCCTTCTACGCTACGACGCCTTGAGCTCCGCGGTGCAGAATGCACAACGGGTCGCCTTTATGGCAATGGTCGAGAAGCAGTAAGGACATTCCTTTGTTGTCGGCTCTTCCGGCGGAGCCTCCTTTTCTCTCTTCAGCTTGTTGATGCTTCGAATCAACAGAAAGACTGCAAATGCGATAATAACGAAGCTGATAACCGTGTTGATGAATGCGCCATAGTTAATCGTGACAGCACCGGCTTCTTTTGCCTCGGCAAGCGTGGCGAACGGACCGGCGACCGGACCTTCCCTCAGAACGACGAAGAGGTCAGCGAAATCAACGTTTCCAAGAAGTAACCCTATCGGCGGCATAATGATATCTGCAACCACCGACTTGATGATCGTACCAAAAGCCGCGCCAATCACGATTCCAACGGCCATGTCGACGACGTTGCCTCTCATGGCAAACTCTTTGAATTCCTTGAGCATTCTTCCGCCTCCTTTTCCAAAGACTGTGCTCACCTAGCGTGAGTTACTCGAGTTCCTTCCCGGCAAGGGTTTTCAGGTCGCTCTCCTTTATGTCAAGTGTGCGGATGGGGAACGGGATTACTACACCCTCTTCGTTGAAGCGTTTGTGAAGCATCTTAACGAATTCGTGCTTAATGCGATAGCTATCTTCAAAGCCCGTTGCTCTCAATATCATGGTGAAATTGATGCTGGAATCTCCGAAAGTGTGATAGCGTACGAAGGGATCAAACTCGGGAATGCCGCCCTCAACTGTCTGCATCACTCGCTTACCTACGTCGCACGCAATCTTCTCTACCTTCTCAAGGTCGCTTTTGTAGTGAACTCCTACCTGCACCCGCACCGCCAGCTCATCTCTGGGCAGGCTGTAGTTGGTGATGACACTGCTTATGAGCTTCGAATTAGGGACAACAACGATGTCATTGGTTATCATTCTCACCTGTGTGCTGCGCCAGCCTACCTTTGTCACGTAGCCTTCCTCACCCGAGTCGAGCTTGATGAAATTCCCTACAACAACTGGCTTGTCTATCAGGACCTGGATGCCGGCGAAGAAATTGCCCAGAGTATCCTGCAAAGCCAGGGCCACTGCGAGACTTCCGATTCCGAGCGAGGCAACGAGCGGAGTAATCGAAACTCCCATGCTGCCAAGAAGAATGAACAGTGCGGTCAGTATTACGACGGCCCTGGTGGCACCTATGATGATGGCTCTGGAAGTCCTGAGAAATTCTACCCTGGGTGCGTAAAAGCCCACGAGCCCTCTTACAAGCCTGTCAAAGAAAAGCACGACGGCGAGCAGCGCAATCACGCCGAAAGCTATCCCGAAACCCCTGTCGACGTCAGGAGCGAAAGGCAGAACCCTTGAAACGAATAGAATCCCGCTTCCGAAGATGAGAAAGGTGGCAGGACGTGAGATGGAGTGGACAAGTACGTCGTCTATGCGGGATTGCGTCCTGGCTGCAAATGCCTTGATTCTGGAGAAGATGAGCCTCTTGACGAAAATAAGAGCCAGGACCCAAACCGCGAAGACGACGGGGGCCACTACCCAGGGTGAGACATTTCGGACACTCTCGAGAAACGAACCCATAGTTCAGCTCTCCTCTTCAGTTGGCTGGAATCGTCAATCTGCCAGATAAGAGTTTATGTCGCATGAGCGGATTATGCATCTAGTCTGATCTCAGCACAATGAGGTCTGTATTAGCCGCGCAGAAGCTGCAATTTTTCCAATTAGAAGGGATATGCTATCCGTCATCCGCTGGTCCAGACCGAGCTCTATCTCAGGAGGATTGCCTTACGAGTGAGGCCGAAATCTCCAGCCTCGAGACGATAGAAATACACACCGGACGGTACTTCTCTTCCGGACTGGTCCCTGCCGTCCCAGACTTCGCTATACGCCCCGGGCTGCACCGAAGTGTCCACAAGCGTGCGCACAATAGATCCGCTCACGTCGAACACTCGCAAGCTAACGGCACCTGCCACCGGCATCTCGTAACGTATGGTACAGGTCGGATTGAACGGATTAGGATAACTCTGATGGACTTTGTATGCAACGGGCGTGGGTTCCACGTAGACTTCTAGCGGGCCGTAGTATTCCCGCCCAGAGAAGCTCAGGAGCACGATCTTGTACCAGTAGCTCCTGCCCGACAACACGCCGCGATCAGTGAAGGAAAATGAAAGCCCCTCGCCTCTTAACACGGGCGCATTCAGAGACAAGAACGGCCCCTCGGGCCATTCAGAACGCTCTACGACAAGGTTGCCGGCATCCACCTCAATTCCCATCTGCCAGGAGAGCTCCACGCACCCGCTTGTTCCTGTCGCAGAAACTGACGCGAAGGTGAGAGCCGTCGGGCCGCTACATCCTGCCGCACTCACTCTTTGAGCATAGATGTCGTCGCTGCCGCTGCGGCTGTCGTGCCAGGCAGCTATAGCTCCGCCCTCGCCATCTGTGGTGACACAGGGAAACCTCTGGTTACCTGCTGCCGAACACAGCGAGACGCCACCTGGCATCCATAGAGCGGTACCCAAAGAGTCCACGCGCTGCCCGTAGATATCGTAGCCACTCACCCGCATGTCGTGCCAGGCAATCACTGCACCTCCTGTTCCGTCGGCGGTAATAACCGGCCACTCCTGATGATTGGCGGCAGCGCAAACGAGAACACCGTCAGCGGTCCAGAGTGGCACGCCCAGCGTATCGAGGCGCTGGGCGTAAATGTCGTAGTCCAGTCCGTTGCGCTTGTCATACCAGGTGACGATGGCACCGCCCGCGTCATCCGGGGCGATTGCCGGCTCAAATTGGTCACCTGCCGCACTACAGACGGAAACACCACCCTCCGTCCACAACATGGTGCCAGACTCATCCACACGTTGAATGTAGATGTCGGGAGTCGCGCCTCCATCACGGTAGTCGGTCCACGCGATTATCGCACCTCCCTCGCCATCAGAAACAATCTCAGGATATCTCTGATTCTCAAGGACGATACAGACAGTTTCGCCGTCGGTCGCCCACAGAACCGTGCCGGACGCGTCAATGCGCTGAACGAAAACGTCGCTGTTCCAGTTCCGTCTGTCCGCCCACGTGACTATCGCACCTCCTGCGCCATCAGAAATGATCTCGGGATACCATTGCGTGCCCCAGGCCGTAGAAGCGGCGACTCCGTCCGCTGTCCACAGTGCAATTCCGGATGCATCCACGCGTTGAACGTAGATCTCCCAGCCCGTTACACCTGCACCGCGGAAATCTTGCCAGCCGATAACGGCCCCACCCCATCCGTCCGAGGCTATCTCGGGGTTCACCTGCGACGCGTCTGTCGTGCAGACGGGGACACCATTCGTGGCCCAGAGAGCCAGACCCGATGCATCAACGCGCTGGACGTAGATGTCCCCCCCTGGAACCCTTCGGTCTTCCCAGACAATGATGGCACCCCCGGCGCCGTCCGAGGCGATTTCAGGAAGTACCTGACCTCCGCTGGTGGTACAAATCGGAACGCCGTTTGCAGGCCACAAGGCCGCACCCGATGCGTCCAGTCGCTGTGCGTAGATGTCGCTGTCAGGACCCCGGTAGTCTTCCCACACAACGATTGCACCCCCTGCACCGTCAGGGATAACATCAGCGAACTGTTGCGTACCCGTTTCCGTACAGACAGGGTTACCCTCGTCCTGCCACGCAGCAAACGCACACACAGACAACAGAGTGCCCAACAAAAGCACAAACAGGAAAGGCTTCCAGAGTGTATCAAGGCCTCTCATCAATTCTGCTCCCTTTCCACAGATACAAAACGCACCCTCATGGCTTGGACTCTTGAGCTGAAGGTTGACAGAGGGCGCTCTAAACATCCATTTTAGCACAGAATTGCGGGAAAATCAAAGGAAGCCGGACGGGAAGGAAAGTCATTTCATTTCCGAACTGCGGGTCGGTCTCTCCGGAAGGTTAACCTTTAGTTCCAGAGTGGCACCCCTCAGTTCGACCGCTCCGAACTTGTAGCGGTAGTCTCTGAACGTGAAGCCGTTCTCGGATTCGTCAAGGACATTGAGGTGAGGATCAAGATTCTCCACGAGGTTCTCGTACGCGGAGAGCGCGGTTTTCCCATCCGGATATGGAATAACTATCCGAGTGTAGACATCAGCGGCTTGCCCTGCAGATTCCTCGGCCCGACTGTTCTCAAGCGCGTAGTCCCCTACCACACCGAACACTTGTCCCTTTAGCTGAAGAACATCGCCCTTTCCAAAAGTAAAAATCGGCTGAAGCGCATAAGGGCCCCGAACGATAAGCTCAGACCCGTCAACAAGACCCTCCCCGGGCAGGTGACTAAACAGCTTCACAGAATCGCCCTCCGGGATACCCTGGAGAGCGCGTTGTGTCAACGCGACCATGACCGGAATCAACGAGTCGCTCCCCTCGAAGCTGTTAACCTGAACGAAGTAGTTCCCCTTGAGAACGTTGAACTGGTACCGGTCTCCAGAATTCCTGGCACCTACGCCCTTAATGGGGGTCTCGTCCCCGCATTTCATGAGATAGATTCCCAGAGCCGCCTCCGGACTCTCCAAGCGGTACATCTCTAGAGTGAGTTCCTCTTCGCCTCTTTCGTATCTGTAGACGGTCAGGTCCTCAAAACCGAACTCGAGAAACAGCTCTGCACCGCCGTCGATGTAATCATAGAGGTTACTCTTCGCGAAACGGAGCGCTCGACCAGATATGGACCATCCGGGCGCAAAATCGTCCATGCGAACAGCAGGTCCACCCGCCGGTTGAGTGAACAGAAGAAGCAAGAAGCAAACAGCGAAAGCTTTGCTCATCAAAACCTGCACGTCTCCTTAGCCTAATCTTAAATGCGAATGTGCTCCATCGTCTCCGGGGCTACTACTCCCAGTTCCAGACGCTGAGCGTACCGCAGGTAATCCGTATACACGGGATGTTCGTTGACCTTTACTTTCATGCTTTTGCGCTTTTCCACCATGAGTTGTTGACAGACCATGTCTGATGCAAAAGGATCTGTGGCAAAGAACAGGGTGTTGAACACGTAGGCGAACTTGGCCGCCCCGATTGGCCCTCCGTCATACTGTGCCCTCAGTGCGTCCGTGATAGTCAACACCATCTTGTCTCTAATGACCGGAAATGCCAGAACCTCCGTGCACACGTCGAAAAATAAGGGCTTGTGAAGTCTGTTCGTATTACAGATCGCTCCGTAGCCAACGTTCTTCGTTGCCACCGAAATTCCGTTTCCGGTGTTCTTGAGTACAGGTACGTTTATGATCTTCGTCAACTTCTTGGTGAGCAAATTGCCGAAATACGAATACTTTCCGTTGAACACATGCTGGTTAAGATAGGCCTTGTCCTTTGGACCCTCAACGTCTGCCCAGTAATAGACGTTCTTATCGAAGTTCTCCGCACTCACGTGATTACCGCTCTCGTCAAGCCAGTGACTGTCATCGTCACTTTCTCCCGAAGCTGCGGCCTCATCCATCATCTGAAGCCCCTCGATTCCAGTGCCTGGAAATCTCTCGGGAGTGAAGCCCGCGTCCGTCAGCATGTAGTCAAACCTGTCCCATATGACGATGTTCTCTCGCTTGATACCGTTTGCGGTGAGCCAGTCAATGATTACATCGACCACTTCCAATCGCGTGCTGATGAGGCCAGCACCCACAGGATTCACCTTTATTCCGACAACGTCATCCTTCTCAAAAAACAGAGAAAAGCTTTCCTCCAGGGTCTTGCCCGTTAATTGCTCAATCCCCTTCTTGAACATCTGCTGCACGACCTCGGGCACCGGCTTATCTTCGACCATCGCTTTGGCATTCTGAACTTGCACTACTTTGCCTGGGAAGGGGCCTGGCAGAGAGTACTTGGTCTTTGGGACCCTGAGAGCATCGTCGATGTTGGTTTTGATCCTGGGTGGCTTCTCGATCTTCTGTTTCTCCTCGGCCCACAGTGACGGGGTGCCAAGCACGAGGCCAGCGCCGGCTACTCCACCGAGCTTCAGGAATTGGCGTCTCTTCATGTTGAAGATGTCGTTCATGGAACGATAGCTGTCGTGTGACATCCTAAATCTCCTCCTGCTTCTAGAAACCGGGGCCCCACGAATGACGCTGTGTCTGCCAAATCACGAAGGACCTTGCTCTCTGTCCCGTATGGTTTATCATCGTTACTATTCTCGCAAGCTCCGGATGTCGCCGGGTCAGCTCGATGCACGCCACGACGTTTCCCCTGTGGATATGCCGCAGAAAATCCCTTCCTCCGAAGCCATACGACGCCCCATTTCCACCGCATCTTTTCAGGCCTTATGATAAGGATAGAAGAGAAAGAGCAACACTGAAATAGCGAAAAGGACCCAGACTCCGGCGGGGAGTTCCCGCCCCTTCCCCGAGACGACCTTGAACAACGGGTACATGACGAACCCTGCAGCCATCCCAAATCCGATGTTGTAGGTGAAGCTCATGAGCACAATGGTTGCAACCGAGGGGAATAGTTCAGAGTAATCATCGAAAGGAATCTCCTTTATCGGAGAAAGCATCAAGAAGCCGACGACTATTAGCGCACCTCCGTACGCCACAGTCGGTACAGAAAGAAACAGAGGTGCAAAGAAGAGACAGAGGACGAACATCAGCGCAGTGACCACGGAAGCGAACCCACTCCTTGCTCCCGCCTCGATGCCGGCTGCTGACTCAATGAAAGTCCCGGTGGTTGAAGTGCCTGCAAGAGCTCCAGTGACAGTAGCCACCGCGTCAGCCATCATGGGTCTCTCCAGCTCCGGCAAATTAAGGTCCTTATCGAGCAGCTTGGCTCTGGCGGAGACTCCCACCAACGTTCCCATAGTATCCACGAAATCCAGAATGAAGACGACGAGAATAACCGGAAGGAAGTCCAATGTCAGGGCCCCAGGAATATCCAGCTTGAAAAGAGTGGGAGAAAGAGAGGGGGGAGCCGAAACCAGCTTTGATGGCCAACCACTGACCCCGGCGATATGGGAGACGACCGTGGTCAGTATTATACCTATCAAGATTGCCCCTGGTACTTTCCTTATCATCAGAACGCAGATAAGTACAAGACCGAAAAGTGAAATCAAAGGACCCGCCGTTGAGAGTTCACCTATCTTGACAGGACCAACCAGCGTGTCGGGATCCACCCTGATGATCCCTGTAATGTTGAGACCTATGAACATTATGAAGAGTCCTATACCTGCGGCGAAGCTTCGTTTCAAGCTGTCAGGGATGGCGGCTGCAATCCAGCTCCTTATCTTCAGAGCAGTAATGATCACGAAGATTACCCCTCCTACGAAAACCGCTCCAAGGGCCTTCTCCCAGCTGTATCCCATGCCGATGCAGACGGTGAATGCGATAAAAGCATTCTCGCCCATGTAAGGGGCAATGGCGAAGGGGCGCCTCGCATAGATTGCCATCAGAATGGTGCCAATCACCGCTGCAAGGATTGTGGCTGTTGTGCATGCATCACGCGGGATTCCGCCTTCTGCAAGGATCGCAGGATTAACGATTATTATGTATGCCATGGCAACAAAAGTCGTGATCCCGCCCACTATTTCCCTTCTGTAGCCAGTGCCCAACTCCTCGAATCTGAAGAATTTTTTCACGTCGTTCTCCCTATTCTTTCTTGGAGATGAACTTCTCCAGGTCCCCGTCAGTCACGTTTGAGGCGGCCATCTTCACCGCATCGATAATCTGAGCGTAGCCGGTACAACGACAGAGATTGCCCGCCAGAGCCTCCCTGATCTGGTGCTCATCGGGATTTCTCGTCTTCAGAAGCAGCGCCACTGTCGACATCAACATTCCCGGGGAGCAGAAGCCACAGTGAACGGCACCACACTCAACGAAGGCGTGCTGCACCGGATGGAGACTCCCACCACCAGGAGGGGTCAGGCCCTCGATCGTCCAGATATCTGCACCCTCGATCTGTGGTGCCAGAATCAAACAAGAGCTCACTGCCTCTCCGTCATAGAGCACAGTACACGCCCCGCACTCTCCGATCTCGCACCCACATTTTGTGCCATAGAGACCCAGACCCTCGCGAAGGTACCGGAGCAGAGTCCAGTCGGCAGGAACTTGTTTTTCCAGCAAGATGCCGTTCAGTCTGAAGCGCACATCGGTAGGAATCTTGCGCGCGTTTTCAGCTCTAGCCTTCATGCGAACTTCGTCCTGCTCTCATCGCTTCCGCTTCTTCTCAGGCTTGCCCGAAACTGAGACCGCCTGACACAGAGCCTTCTCTACCAGGGCCGCCAAGACTGGCCTCTTGTAGGGAGTCGACCATCTGACTCCGCTTTCCTTGACCATCAGCTGTGCGGCCAGGGCGCCCGCCTCCGCGAACAATCGGTCGCACGGCACTTCGCCCAGCAGGACACGCTCGACCTCTCCTATCCGTCGAGTAACTGGGAAGACCGCCCCCGCTGAGACGCGCGCGTCCTTGATCGATGCGTTCTGATCCAGTGCCAAACTCACGGCCAGGGTCATTCGGGATATGTTCACGACCTCGCGGCGTCCGAGCTTGATGAAAGAGCAGTAGCTTTCCTCTTTCGGAGGTTTACAGGTAATTGACACGACCAGCTCGTCAGGTCTCCTGCTGGTCGTATATGGACCCGTCACAAACTCATCCAGTCTCACGCTTCGTGTTCCAGTCTTGGAACGAAGTAAGACTTCCGCATCGTAGTTCAAAAGAACCGGAACGGTGTCCGCAGACGGTGAAGCGTTTACTACGTTCCCTGCGATTGTCCCACGATTTCGTATCTGCGGCGAACCGACCAGGCCCGTCGCCTTGGAGAGTAAGGGTAGAGACCTCTCTATCCGTGCATCTTTGCAAAGAGTGGAGTGCGTGACACAGGCGCCGATCTCAATGCACGAGTTATCTGTCTTGATGAAGTCCAGCTTGAGGTGATTCGTGTCGAGTAGATTCTCTGGTCTTCCGCGACGCATCTGAGGAATGAGGTCCGTGCCACCGGCGATCGGAGTGAAATCCCCGCCTGCCATAGTATCCAGTGCTTCTTCCAGAGACCGCGGGCGAGAGTATGACCTAACGTTCAGCATATCGCCTCTTTCCGGATCCGGAGGGCAATAAGGAACAAACTCATTCCCAGCCTGTTCTGCGCTGCCCTGTCGCAACTGCTATGTTTGCGCCTTCTCCGATCCGCGCTTCTCTGTTCTGGAGAGAGTTCGTCCGAGGCGCACTCTCTCCAGTGTCAACGGTAGATTCCTTATTCTCTCCCCAAGGGCTGCGCACGTCGCATTCACTATTGCAGGTGCAGCGATTTCGCAGGCGGGCTCGCCCAGGGATTTCGCACCATACGGACCGAGCCGGTCGGGATTCTCTATGAAGATGATGTCGGTCTTCGGTACGTCGAATACGGTCGGGAGGAGATACTCGTCGAAATTCTTCAGCGACGGCCGGCCATTCTGCTCGGAATACTCCTCAAACAGTGCGTAACCCAATCCCATTGCCACACCCCCGAAGACCTGCCCCCTGGCCCCATTGAGATTCAGCACTCGTCCGACGTCATGAGAACTAACGAATCCCACCACTCTCACCTTTCCGGTCAGTGTGTCCACTTCCACCTCTGCCAGATTGGCTCCGTACACGAAAGTGAAGAAGGCATCACCCTGCCCGGTCGCCTCGTCCCAAGAAGTGTCAGGAGCTTTGTACCAGCCGTGAGCGTAAAGGGAGACGCCTCTCTCGAAACAAAGAGAGGCCAATTCATGAAAATGCAGTGTCTTTCCCTGCGACGAACACGACACGGAGTTGTCCGTGAACACGAGCAGGCTTTCAGGACAATCCAGGACTTCCGCCGCCACCGGCCGGATACGCTCGAGGATTTCCTGGCATCCCCTCCTGGCAGCGTTTCCTGCCATGAAACTCGTCCTGGATGCTACCGTCGGCCCTGAGTCAGGAAGACGAGAAGTGTCGGCGTTCAGAAACCTGATCCTGTCAATCGTGACACCGAGCTCCTCGGCAACCACCATTGATATCGTAGTGGCGGCCCCCTGCCCCATGTCCACCAGTCCTGACGAGACAATCATGGAGCCGTCTGTCTGAAGAGAAACAACCACGCCGGCCGCATCTGCCCCCTCCGCACCCAGCGATATTCCACGATAGCTGCACGATATGCCAATTCCCCTTTTTATGAGAGAGTCTTCATTGTGTTTCCGGTTGACCGCGCGTTTCTCCTTGAAATCCGCTTTCTGCGTTACGTTCAAGAGAGCCTCTTCAACACTGACTTTGTGCTCCAACTTCTGACCGGTGGCGGTCTCGGAGCCGTCCCTCAGGGCGTTCTTCAAACGAATCTCCAGAGGGTCCATTCCAAGCTTTTCGGCCAACTCATCCATGAGCGACTCGGACGCGAAACAGACTTGCGGCGAGCCGAATCCTCTCATGGCGCTCGCATAGCAGTTATTCGTGTAGACGGCGTAAACGTCCGTCTTGACATGCGGCACAACGTACGGCCCAGTGGCCTGCACGGTAGAACGCCACGTGACAAACGGAGACATGGCCGCGTAGGCTCCGGCGTCAGCGTGAATCGTGATTTCCATTGCCTTTAGAAGCCCGTCACTGCCGGCCCCCACTTTGTACCGCATCCGGTAGGGATGCCGCTTGTAGGATTCCCTCATGGAGTTTTCACGTGTGTTCACCATCTTGACAGGCCGCCCGCTGGCCAGCGACAGAAGCGCGGCCCTGCAGCAAAGCGCGCTCATTACCTCGTCCTTGCCCCCAAAAGAACCACCGAGGGTCGCCTGTCTGATACGCACGCGACTCAGCGGGAGATGCAGGACTCTGGCCAGAGCCCGCCTGATAGAGTAGAGATTCTGGACGGAGCCAGTGACCGTGACTCCGCCGTTCTCGCCCGGCTCTACCAGAACTGCCTCGGGCTCCAGGTAGGCGTGCTCCACTCTCTGCGTGGTGTATTCTCGCTCAAGTATGATCGATGACCTCGAGAAACCACTTTCGATGTCTCCCTTTCTGATCTTGTGGTGAATGCACAGATTACCTCCGGGATGAATCAGGGGAGAATCTTGATGTAGCGCCTCCACCGGGTCCGTGACAACAGGGAGAGGCTCGTATTTGACGGCAATCAGTTCAACGGCTCGAGACGCAATCTCTTCGGTATCCGCAGCAACTACGGCAACAGCGTCGCCGAAATAAAGGACCTTGTCAGCGCAGAGCACCATCTGATGAGGAACGACCGTACCGAAGGATTTCTCACCGGGGATATCTTTGTGAGTGAGCACGGCACGTACGCCGCTGAGAGCCTCGGCCTGCGCCGTGTCGATGGAGAGAATTCGTGCGTGAGGATGTTCAGAGTACTTCACGCATCCATACAGCTGTCCCTTTCTATCGTGATCCGCGCCATACTTTGCCCGTCCGGTCACTTTGTCGATGGCATCGACGTTCGGCACACTTGCGCCCACCACCTCGAAGGGTCTCTTTTCCTTGTCGTGCTCAGGCATGCTTCCTCGACAGCGCAATTCTCGAGAGTCCCCTTCTGAGCAGGACACCCACCATTTCTCGCCTGTAGTCTGCCTCCGACCGGATATCGTCTATGGGTCGCGCCTCACCCTTGGCAATGTCACATGCAGACCGTATGCAATCCTCGTCCAGCTGTTTGTCCAGGAGATATTCTTCGGTCCTTAACGCTCTCAGAACTGTCGGTGCAACAGCTCCCAGGGCAATCTTGATACTCCGCACCCTTCTCTTTCGGAGAGAGACGTTGGCCGCAACCGATACCTTACTGATCGCCAGTGCCTTCCTTGCGGCCAGGCGCAAGAAGAATCCTTCTCCTGCGCTTCTTTCAAGCACTACCGACGTGATAAGCTCGTTCCCTTTGAGAACTGTCTCCCCCGGACCTGTGAAGAAGTCCTCAATCGAGACGCGCCTCTTGCCTCGAGAGGACGATAACTCCAGCTTCGCCGAAAGCACGTAGAGCGGAGGAATCAAGTCGCCCGCTGGAGAACCGTTCGCGATGTTTCCACCGACGGTGGCACGGTTTCGAATCTGAGTAGATCCAGCAACAGAAGCGGCCTCTACAAGCTGAGGAGCAAACCTTGTGAGGATCGACGACGTCTCTATCTCGGAAAAAGTGACCAGGGGGCCCAAATCGATTCCCGCCCCCTTGAGGACGATCTTCCTGAGAGGTTTCACGCCTTCGAGTATCAGAAGTGAGGACCTCTTACTCTCGCTGGTATCGTGAAGCCTGACCATGAGGTCCGTTCCGCCCGCCACGGCGACCACGTTCCTTCGTGCAATCGCCCCGAGGGCTTCTTTGAGCGTGGTGGGAACGATGGCCGGCCGTGCGGTCATCTTCTTCGACCCCTCCTTCTCTTCATTCTCTTTGCTGCAAGCTCGACAGCCTCGAACACCTTCTCGTAGCCCGTGCAACGACAGAGATTCCCTGAGAGCGCTCTTCTTATCTCGTCTCTCGAAGGTCCTGGATTTTCCTTCAGTAGTGCCACCGACGACAGCACCAGCCCAGGCGTGCAGAAACCACACTGCACCGCACCCGTTTCCGTGAAGGCCTCCTGCACCGGATGCAGCACGTCTCCCTCACTCAACCCCTCTATCGTCGTGACTTCCTTTCCGGCGACCTGCGAAGAGAACATGAGGCACGAACAGACGGGAGAACCGTCAAGAAGAACCGTGCACGCCCCGCATTCTCCTTTGCCGCAGCCTTCCTTAGTCCCGACGAGATACAGTCGCTCGCGCAAGAGGTCTATGAGACGCTCCGTCCCTGCAACGTCAACCGTCGTGTCTTTTCCGTTCAACCTAAATTTCAGTTTCATTTCTCTCCCGGTGTTCTCCCTCTTCCTGTACTCCCCTCTCTTGCTGTACTCTCCTCTCTTAGACTATTCTCCGGCATTCGGGAGCGACCTAACGACCGGCGTCTTCTCATTCATCACGTCCAGACGCTGCTCTCATAGCCCTCCAGACCTTCTCCGGCGTAATCGGAAGCTCTCTGATTCGCACACCCACCGCATCAGAAACCGCGTTCGCGATGGCGGGAGCAATTCCCATGAGCGGCTGTTCCCCAAATCCCTTGGCTCCGTATGGGCCGTCCGGGTACGGATGTTCCACGAGCAGAGACGTTACTTCCGGGGAATCGGCGGCAGTAGGTATTATGTAAGTGGAGAATTCAGGGTTAAGAACGACTCCTTTTTCATCAGTCGACATGTGTTCCATCAAGGCAAATCCCAACCCCTGCAATACTCCACCCTCTATCTGACCCTCAGCCAACAACGGGTTTATGGCCTTACCCACGTCGTGTGCCGCCCAAACCTTGAGAACGGTCACCTCACCCGTCTCACGGTCGACTTTGACCTTGGCAAGATTCGTTGCCCAGGCGTACGTCACGTAAGCGTCTCCCTTACCCGTTTCCTCGTTCCAACTCGTTGGAGGAGAAACGTGCCACCCTTCGGCAGAGAGCGGCAGCCTGTTCGCCGCGCAAGACCTGATGACGTCTTCGAGCGGCAATGAAGTTCTCTCTCCCGAGGTCGTGGCTACGACTGCGCCGTCGAGCAAACTGAGCCGCGATACGGGACAATGAAGCAACCGCGAGGCTTCGTCCAGGAGCACGCGTCTAATCTTGGCGCAGGCGTCTCTCAATGCGTTTCCTGACATCGTGGTGGCTCTGGACGCCACAGTCGGGCCCGAATCTGGCACTCGACTGGTGTCAGGGGCGATCATCCCCACGCTCTCCATAGGAACGCCGAGTTCATCTGCCACCATCTGCGACAGAACCGTGGTCATTCCCTGACCGAGCTCGGTGGTCCCAACGGAAAACGCGACCGAACCGTCAGCATGCACCGCGACCCTGGCCCCTGTGCGCGCCAGATGCTTCCCTGCGGCCCCGAGACCGACACCGTAGAGAATCGTGGAAAAGCCGTAACCGATTCCCTCCGCCTTCTTCAGTCGCGGGGTCCACTTCGACGTCTCCAGGACTCTTTCAAGTGTCTCCTCAAGGCCGACGCTTCGGTGGAGCTTCTGTCCCGTAATGGTAAAGTCACCCGAGCGGAGCAGATTCTTCCGTCTGAACTCAACGGGGTCCAGGCGAAGCTTGTTGGCCAGTTCGTCCATCTGCGATTCTGCCGCGAATAGTATTTGAGGAGAACCGAATCCACGAAACGCGCCCGTGGGAACCTTGTTGGTCGCTACCACGTAGCTGTCGACTTTCACGTTCTCGCAGCGATACGGGCCCGCGGCGTGTACGGTTCCTCGATACAAGACCGGGGGTGACAGCGTTGAGTAGGCGCCGCCGTCAATGACGTATTCGACCTCGATGGCTCGAAGAACGCCATCCTCCGTCGCCCCTGACTTGTAGTGGACCCAGGAGGGATGACGTTTCGAAGTTGAAATCATGTCTTCGGTGCGGTCGTATACGAGCTTCACCGGCCGCTTGAGCTTCCAGGCAGGCAGAGCTGCCTGACACGCTAGAAGGGACGGAACGTCTTCCTTCCCCCCAAAAGCCCCACCCGTGGCCGTCTGCACGACCCACACCTTGCTTTCAGGTAATCCGAGTACGGTCGTGACCGCGTTTCGAACGTAGAACGGACACTGCATCGACCCACGTATCTCAATTATCCCGTCGGGATGCGGGATTGCTATCATCGCAACCGGCTCGATGTAGGCGTGCTCCTGGTAAGGCGTGCGATATTCGGTCTCCACGATGACGTCGCAGGAGGAGAAGGCGCTTTCTGTGTCGCCGCGCCTGATCCTCAGATGTTTGAACACGTTGTTCTTGCCGAAGAGGCGCACTCTGGGATGATTGCGGGCTTCCAGGAAGTCCAGAACCGGAGGGAGCGGCTTGATCTTGACTCCGATTTCCCTCGCAGCTGCCCTGGCTACGCGACGCTCAACGGCCACGACGATAGCTACCGGTTCTCCGACGTAGTTGACGTGCTTCTCCGCCAAACAAGGCTGGTCGTCCAGGATAATCGGAACGGCGTTGCGCCCGGGTATGTCTCTGAACGTGAATACACCTTCCACCCCGCGCATGTTGGCAATGCTTTTCGTGTCGATTTGCTCGATCTTTCCCCTCGCAACGGGCGAGCGGACTATCGCGGCGTGTAGCATCCCAGCATAGCTCAAGTCGTCCGCGAAGGAGCCAACTCCCCTGACCCGGTCCACGCTTTCGACTCGCCTCACTCTCTTGCCGACAACAACCATCTCTCTACGTCCGTTTCTCCGGCCCGGTCTCAGTCCCCGCGTGTGCGGCCGCCTCGACCGCCCACTCTTTTCAGTTCCTCTTCCGTATCGATGTCTGTGAGAATACCGATATCAGTAACCTCTTGTTCAACAATGAGATTCCTGTGTTTCCTCATAATGATTCTCAAGGTCGAATCGCCCGGGGAGCGCACTATTTCTTCCATTATCTTTGGGGGAATGACCACGGGATGGCCGCGTCGGCCCCCGTGACTCGGGATGACTATCTTGCCCGGGGAACTAAAGAAGGCTTCCAGCAACAACCTGTACGTTTCCTCTGCAACAAGAGGATGGTCGACAAGTGTCACCAGTACCCCCGCAGCTACCGAACCAACGTGTGATATACCGGCTTTCAGGGAGGAGAACTGCCCCAGTCTCCAATCATCATTCATGACGAAACCGATGCCGAGTCTCCCGGCTTCCTCTCGCACGGCTTCCGCGTCCGCACCCCCCACGACAAGAATCGGTCGACATTCCGCGCTGCGCAGGGAGCGGGCAATCTTCTCGATGAACTTCATACCTTCAATCTCAAGAAGAGCCTTGTTCTTCCCGACTCGGGTTCCCTCACCAGCGGCGAGAATCACACCGGCCACTGTTCCACGTTTCAAATTCATCGGGAAACGTCTCCAGAGCTCCGAAGGCCCGAGAAAGAATATGCGCTGCGTTATCCGACTCCTGAAAACCGAGCCGTCCCTGCTGCAACCCCAAGTGTGACTCGCAAGTACTAGCAATATAGCAATGTCTGCGGTTCATGCAAGGCAATTCTGGGGTGTGCCTTGGCTCCGGAATCTTTGGAGCCGTGGGGGATTACGCCCATTTGACACGGTTCGGGAACTATGCCGGCACTAACTTAAGAAGTGGTAGAAGAGATGGG
>Ga0209636_10000472_pt1 | contig 39172 bp, 28 predicted proteins | sample DeeMarSWOR152_54_FD_187464 | JGI IMG/M metagenome (GOLD analysis project Ga0209636, IMG submission 187464) | Marine sediment microbial communities from White Oak River estuary, North Carolina - WOR-1-52-54 (SPAdes) (version 2) | ecosystem: Environmental > Aquatic > Marine > Intertidal zone >... | reverse complement strand
TGCTGACTACATCTACCAGCCGGAACTTGCCTCTGACCGACGCAAAGCTCGTCATTTTGATGATACCGAGATAGAACTCTGCTACGAATCAATACCGCTTGGCCGGATAAAACACGCTGTGTTTGATAACGATGGGACCATAAGCACCTTAAGACAGGGCTGGGAACAAATAATGGCCCCTGTAATGATAAAGGCCATTCTCGGCGATAAGTACAAGACTGCGGATGAAACCCTTTACCACAAGGTCCGCAATCGTGTCCTCGATTACATCGATAAGTCCACCGGTATCCAGACAATAGTGCAGATGGAAGCCCTTGTTGAAATGGTCACCGAGTTTGGCATCGTCCCGGCTGACAAAATCCTCGACAAGTTCGGCTATAAGGAAATCTACAACGATGCTCTGATGGAGCTTGTCAGTGGGCGAATCGAAAAATTCAAACGAGGTGAACTTGACATCAGCGACTACACAATAAAAGGAGCGCTTGTTTTGTTAAAAGCCCTGCGGCGGAGGGGCATAAAACTCTATCTGGCAAGCGGAACGGACCACGCCGACGTAGTCGCTGAGTCCGAAGCTCTGGGTTATGCAGGTCTTTTTGACGGCGGCATATACGGGGCGCTCGGCGACGTCGCCAAGTATTCCAAGAAGATGGTAATCGAAAGAATAATGGCTGAAAACAATCTCCAGGGGCCGCAGCTCGCTGTCTTCGGTGATGGCCCCGTTGAGATGCGGGAATGCCGAAAGCGCAATGGCATTGCCGTCGGAGTCGCAAGCGACGAAATCCGCCGCCACGGCTTGAATATCGAAAAGCGTACACGCCTGGTCAAAGCTGGGGCACAAATTATCGTTCCCGATTTCTCACAACACGAGAACCTAATGAGATTATTATTCGATTCCCACGAAACGGGGGCCCTGCAGAAGTGATTTGTCCTGCCTTCTAACACGAGGCTCCGAGATACCGATACTTGATGCAAGTGCAACGAGTGCTGCCATACGATGTAGTCTTGGAGAAATATAACGGTGTCTACAAATATCTCTGCGAGCGCTTCAGAAGTTCAAATTTGCAAAAGCTGTCTCCGGTTTTTCTCTGAGGCGCAGCAAGACCTCAGGTTCTCAACCTTGCGATTCTTGCCCAGGCGATACGAATTCGACAGACACCTGTCCACTGTCGTGAGCAAAAGAGGTATCCTGTCAAAATCGCAATTCCAACGGTGAAAAGAATATTGGATTCACAAATTGACAAGTGGTTCGGCAGGGCGACATACTTCGTTGTTCACGCTGAAACGATGGATTTTAATGCGATTGATAATCAAAATGTTGCTGATGCTGGCAGGGCAAGCTGGTTTTCTTCATTAATACTTGTTTTTGGATGGTCTGGACTCAACGGGCTTGTTTGGCTCGGCTTCTTCGCTTATTTTGTCCGGTGCTTTTGGTTGTGCGCTGTTAAACATCTGATTGGCGATCTGTTCGCTTGTTATCTCGTTTCCTGGCGAAGATACTACCCAATTAACCAAGTCGCACCACCAGCAAATATATGATATGTTGGCCTGCTGAGATTGCCTGTTGAAACCTGCTTTGCTTGCGAACCTGTTTTGGGAAATTGGCGTAACGGTGATTATAAAAGCTGCGAAACTCAAAATAAGAAGGCCGGCGAGGAAACCGAGCAAACCTGCGAAAAGCGTATCAAATATTTTTGGAAATGGGACGCTAAATTGGCCTGTAAGAAATGTGTAGGATACTCCGTGCAAAATCAAAAAAGTCGCTACTGCAGTAGCCGCCAGAGTCAGCGCGTTACCATACGGAGTATCGCCAGCCGCAGGGACAATATCCACAATTACGGGGGTCAGGAAAACGGCCACATAGACTGAGATTACGATATTGAACAGCATAGCCAACGTTTCGTAGAAGCTCATTTTGATGGCAAGCCAAGCAAAAAGTCCGCTAACTAATATGATCGCCCAAAATACCATAGACTCTATCCTACCACCCTTTTTAGTTCTTCGAGGCTTGTTATTCCGGATGCTACCTTTCTCAGTCCCTCTTTCCTCAGGTTAAACTTGTCCTTTTTTTTGCCTTCGGTTCTCAATTCCGCAATCAACGCTTTGTTATCGGCAATGTCAGCCTTCAATTGTTCGCTTACGACCATAGGGTCACAGATCGCGATCCTTCCAAAATAGCCGGTTCCCTCACAGCGACTGCAGCCTACAGCCTCGAAAATATTTGTATAGTCTATGCCTTTTCTTTGGAATTCTTGGGTCAGGCTCTGACTTAGTTTGGCCGGCCTTTTGCAGTGTTTGCAAAGTCGGCGAAGCAGTCTTTGTGAAACGAGAAGACTCAGTCCCGATGACAGCAGAAGAGGTGATACATCTAAATCCAGAAGCCTGACCAATGCCGCTGCGTTGCTGTAGCAGTGCAGTGTTGCCAGTACGAGATGACCGGTTTGCGATGCTCGAAGCGCAATCTCTGCGGTTTCCTCATCGCGTATTTCGCCCACACATATCACATCCGGGTCCTGCCTCAGGATACTGCGTAAAGTTTTTGAAAAAGTAATATCAGCTTTCGGATTGATTTCAATCTGACTGGTCTCCGGCAGGACTGCCTCAATCGGGTCTTCCACTGTGATAACGTTGCGAGTAAACCGGTCGATCTCGTTGAGCATCGCATACATAGTTGTGGTCTTACCGCTGCCGGTGGGACCGCACATCAGCACCATGCCGGATGGTTTGTTTATAGCAGTCTGGATAATTGAATATTGCTTTTTAGTAAGTCTCAGGTCAGCCAGTGTAAATGTGCTTGCTTCCTGGTTGAGTATCCTTATCGACAGCTTTTCACCGTTGAGAACGCCAGCACTTGCGACTCGAAAGGAAGCGGTTGTCTTCCCCTTTTTTGCTATGAACGCGCCATCCTGCGGTCTTCGTTTTTCGGAGATGTCCATACTCGAAACAGCCTTGATACTATTTACGACCGCTTTGCAGGTTTCGGCTTTGAGTTTTTTTGCTATTCGCAGCACACCGTCTATTCGGAGCCTGATTGTGTATGTTGACTCATCCGTAGGATCAATAAGAATATCACTGGCCCGTTGCTCAAGGGCGTTGGCGATAACTTGTTCGGTTAAATCAAGAATGCGGCTGTCTTGTCGCTTGCTGTCACCGTGGCCATATATCTCGTTGATACTTCTGCCTGACGAATTGAGCAATCTTATCGTCGAATCTTCTTTGTAGCGCCCGAACCTGGTGGAGCGCATATTGGCGACAGCGTTTTTTGCATGTTGTTTTATTATCTGAAAGATGCTGTCGCCACTACCAGAAGATTCTCTTACAGCGTCTACTATCAGTAGTAGAAGCAGGAGTGTCGGTCCCGTAAAAAGGGTGATAATATAGGAAACTGATTTGTATCGTTTTGGCACTAATGGGCTGAACTGAACACGCTGAACAAAGTAAAGGCAAAGGTATACCCATACCACGAGACAGACAAGCTTGATTGGATTGAAAGGCAGTGATGTTACAGATGAGACTGGACTAACCTCTGCTGGCAACAGGCAGATCGGACTTGGTGAAAGACTTATGATAAAATCCAATATTTGCATGTGATTTTTCTTTCAGCAAATACGGAAGATAAAGCACCAGGATATCGTAAAGTAATATATTTTATCGGCGTTGGCAAGGTGAAAGATTGCCAGAAAAACACAAGCAGGTACTTCGAACATCAGTCGAAGCCGGAACCGGATTTTTGTCCCGCACCAATTTAAGCGGCCATATTTTGCAGTAAGTTGCAAAATGGAGACCGGCTTAAATATCTTCAAGTTCAGTCAGGAAAGAGTCGGACTCATCGAGTTCCAATTCCAGAAGACTGTCTTCGTCTACTGCGGCCTTCATGGTTGGTTTCTCTTGCTGAGATGGTTTTGGTTTGGCTTGCTCTGGCGGGACGATCTCTTTGGGCTCTCCGTCAATCTGTAGTAAGAATGTTAGGGAGCCTATTTTAACATAATCGCCTGCCTTGACCGTTGCTTCGCCATTTATGCGTTCACCGTTGAGGTAAGTGCCGTTACGCGAGTCAAGATCACGAATTTTCAAAGCCTCTTTGTTCAGGTTTAGCTGGCAGTGCCTTCTGGAAACAGGCATGAGGGGAATACACAAATCACAATCGTGACGTCGGCCAATCACCGTAATGTTGCTCGGTAAAGAGAAAGCTTTTTGTGAGCCGTCTTTTTTGAATAGAATCAAATTTACGTCCATCCTACCTTCCTCTCTGTTAGTCTAAGCCTTGTCGCAACTACTATATTATATATACAAAAGCACCATACAACAAGAAATAAATATAACGATAAATAATATTGACAGAGTTGTTCCATTGAGTTAAATTTATGTAATTTTATGCTAATTCGAGAGTTATAAGCAATTTTAATATGGAGAAAATACTGTTTGTTATATCCTTTGCTTGTTCGCTAAATAGTGTTTTTTAGCTGTTAGCTCTCAGTGACACTGACTTGACAATTTTAGCTCTATATATATTCGTAGATAAATACAAAAGATTTGTAATACCGGATAAATATATGGCAAAGGTTACCCTGCTTCATAATGGCAGCACATTAGAAATTGTCGACGGTACAACGGCAAAGCGGTTGGCCGAGCAGATAGGGCCGGGACTTGCAGAAGCGGCTATAGCAGCAAGAGCAAATGGCCAATTGGTGGATTTATCCAGGCCAATAAAGGGTGAGACAGCCGTTCAAATCGTCACTGTCGAAGATGACGAAGGCCTTGAGGTTATGCGACATAGCTGCGCACACATAATGGCCGAGGCTATTTGCAGTATTTGGCCGGATACAAAGCTCGTCTATGGCCCGACTGTTGAGGACGGATTCTATTATGATATTGACCTTGATGAGCCGATTCGGCCGACCGATTTCGAGCGCATCGAGGAGAAGATGCGCGAGATCGTCAGAGCGGACAGACCGTTTGTTCGCAAAGAAATGACCAGGGCCGAGGCCTTGGAGAAATTGGCTGGCGATAAGTATAAGACGGACAATATAAGCCACACGGATAGTGATATTATTAGTTTTTATTCGCATGGAGATGGCTTTGAGGATTTGTGTCGTGGGCCGCATGTGCCGAGCACCGGCAAAGTTGGAAGTTTCAAGATTATGTCCGTAGCTGGGGCTTATTGGCACGGCGACCCTACGCAAAAAATGCTCCAGCGAGTCTACGGCACCGCCTGGCCAACCCAAAAAGAGCTTGACGACTACCTGCAAAGATTAGAAGAAGCGAAAAGACGAGACCACCGTATGCTGGGCAGACAATTGGATTTATTCAGTTTCAACGAGGCCGGCCCCGGCTTTGCATTTATTCACTCAAAAGGAATGATTATTTGGAACGCCATCGTGGACTTCTGGCGCGGCGTTCACGATAAATACGGCTATCAGGAAATCCAAACACCTATCATTCTCAATGAAGAGCTCTGGCATAAGAGCGGCCACTGGGACAATTACAAGGAGAATATGTACTTTACCAGTTTCGACGAGACCGGGTATGCGATAAAGCCGATGAATTGTCCCGGTGGATGTCTGGTTTACAAAACCCGGCAGCATTCGTATCGTGAATTTCCGATGCGCGTTGCCGAGCTTGGCCTGGTGCATCGACACGAGGCCAGTGGTGTTATGCACGGGCTTTTTAGAGTCAGGCAGTTTACCCAGGATGATGCGCATATCTTCTGTACTCCAGAGCAGATAGAGTCCGAAATAATAGGGGTCATTGAGCTTACCTTCGAGATATATAGAGCCTTCGGCTTCGAAGATTTCCACATTGAGCTGTCCACCAAACCCCTAAAACACATAGGCTCCGACGAAATCTGGGATACCGCAACAAACGCGCTTAGTGATGCGCTGGCGCATAAGGAGATTACGTACAAAATCAACGAGGGCGATGGTGCATTTTACGGACCTAAAATAGATTTTCATATAAGAGATTGTCTGAAAAGGTCCTGGCAGCTTGGTACGATTCAACTGGATTTTTCTATGCCGCAGCGGTTCGGCCTGGTCTATACCGATAAAGACAATACCGAGAAAACCCCGGTTATGATTCACAGGGCGGTTCTGGGCTCTTTTGAGCGCTTTATTGGTATTCTTATAGAACATTATGGTGGCAATTTTCCGCTTTGGCTTTCGCCGGAACAGGTAAGGGTCCTGCCTATAAGTGAAAAAAGTAATGATTATGCGAAAATCATTGAAAATAAGTTAAAAGATGCGAGCCTGCGATGCAGTTGCGATTTCTCGAACGAGAAAATAGGTGCTAAAATTGCCAAGGCCCATAGCGAAAAATTGCCGTATATGCTGGTAGTAGGCCCCAAAGAGGCTCAGTCCAATACTGTCAACGTAAGAATCCGAGCAGTAAAAGAGAATAAAGCGGTGGAGATTGAGGAGTTTTTAAGAATAGCAAAACGCAAAATTGCCGATAAAAAAATAGATTTGGCTTTTTAGATTTATAGTTTATAATTGGTGATTGTAAAAGATGTTAAGAATAATCAATTAATTGTTTGTTCTTTTTAGAAAGGTAAGGTGGCGCACAATAAGTAAACGAGGTTTAAGGATAAATGGAGGGATAAAGGCCAAAATAGTTCGGCTGATTGACGAGTCAAACAATCAAGTGGGGATCGTGGATACATATGATGCGCTCAACAGAGCTCGCGAGGCAGGCTTGGACCTTGTGGAAGTTGCCCCCACGAGCGACCCACCGGTTTGCCGGATAATGGATTATGGCAAGTGGCAGTATGAGCAAAAGCGCAAGATGCGCGAGGCTCATAAAAAAAACCAACGCCACAGTACAACCCTGAAGGAAATCAGACTCAGGCCTGAAACTGACAAACACGACCTGGATATCAAACTAAGACACGGGCGTGAATTTTTGGAAAAAGGCCACAAAGTACAATTCACAATGTTCTTCCGTGGACGTCAGATGCTGCACCGGGACCACGGTTATGCAATGCTTGAGCAGGTCACTGAATCGCTGCAAGATTTGGCTAAGATTGAACGACCAGCCAGAATGGCTGGAAAGCGTATGACCTTGTTGCTGGGGCCAAAATAACTTGTATCCGCAGGGCAGAAGCGGGCTTATCAGTCTCGTCAAGCATATTGTGTAAACAAAGTGCACCAGAACATACATTACTTGTGCCTTGTGAAATCATAGGTTATGCTTTTTGTAAAATGGACGGTTAACTAATAAAACTTTTACGCGAGTTTCTAATTTTTACAAGAATTTCTACCTCTGGCATTGACCGGTGGCAGCACATAACATAGATTATTCATTTTATGTTTTTCCACGCTAAAAATGGTGCGCAGCCAAATGTTTTTTGGTGCGGGATTTCAGGTAGATTATTTAGAAAGAATTTTAAATCTTTCAACTATTTCATATATTGTTGAAGGATTTTGTGTCCTTGAAAGAATTTTATATCTTTTTGAAGAAATTAAAAATGCCGAAACAGAAAACTCATAAGGGGTTGAGAAAAAGAGTTAAGATTACAGCTTCCGGCAAGGTCAGGCACAAACGGGCCGGTGGCGGTCATCTTATGAGCGGCAAAAACGCCAAGCGTCGAAGACGCGTAGCTGGTTCGACTATTATGACCAAGGTAGCGGCTAAAATGGCCAGGATTAAACTGTGCAAATAGAAAAATAATCAATATCGAAGATCCGCCTGTGGTGGAGTCAATTGACTAGGCTTGCTTCTCGGCTTGGAGTTCCTTCCAATCAGCTGCCGCCAGCAAGCTTAAAAGAATCAAAAATTTTCAAAGGAAAGCTGATATGCCAAGAGTTAGAAAAGGTGCCGCAAGACACCGGGCAAAGAAACGAATCCTCAAAGCAGTAAAGGGACATCGTGGTCCCGCAGGCAGACTGTATCGTCTGGCTAAAGAAGCTGCTGTACGGGCAGCCGTTAACGCTCGAATTGACCGCAAACGCCGAAAACGGGATTTCCGGGGTCTGTGGATTACACGCTTAAGCGCAGCCTGCCGGCAGCGAGGCATAAGATACAGCCGGTTCATGGACGGCTGTAAAAAAGCCAGTATCGGCCTGAACCGAAAAATGCTGAGCGAAATTGCTATTACTGACCCTAAAGGCTTTGATGCTATCGTCGAGGCTGCCAGAGCTGCAACAGAATCTTGAATCGCGACCGAGGCCTCGTGGCACAGACCACGGGCTGACAAATATGAAATACAATATAATACATACGACATACGATATGCGAAGAAATGCTTGAGCAATTTGAAAAAACCGGTAAAGATGCCCTTGCTGACCTGGAAAAAGTCAACGACCTGACTGCTCTGGAAGAGTTCCGCATAAAATACCTGGGTCGCAAAGGACAGATTACCCGGATGCTCAGTCAGATAGGTAATCTCCCTGCCGAACAAAAGCCTCAGGCAGGCCAGCTTGCAAACAAGATAAAGAAAGAGGTTACCACAGCGTTTGAACAGCTAAAGAAGACTTTGTTGGAATCGCAGCAGCAAACGCGCGAGTTGATAGACGTTACTCTGCCGGGCAAACCTGTTAGAATTGGCAAACCACACGTTATTACACAAACCCTGAATGAGCTGCTGGAAATATTCGGGCGAATGGGCTTTGCTGTCGCCTACGGCCCTGAAGTTGAGGACGAGTGGCATAATTTCGGCGCGCTGAATATGGGGCCTGAGCATCCGTCAAGAGACCCCTTTGACTGTTTTTACATCGACAATAACGTCCTTTTGCGTAGCCATACATCACCTGTTCAGATCCGCGTTATGGAAAGCACCAAGCCGCCCATTCGGATTGTTGCGCCGGGAAGGGTCTATCGGCCGGACACTGTCGATGCGACTCATATGTATATGTTTCATCAGCTCGAAGCGCTGGTTGTCGACGAGGGTGTTAGTATGGTGGATATGAAGACAACCATCGAGCAATTTATCCATACCTTTTTTGGTCCCGAAACAAAGTGGCGGTTTCGGCCGAGCTTTTTTCCATTTACCGAGCCCAGTGCTGAAGTTGATTTGCTCCTGGCAGATAAAGCGGGCAAGGAGAGCTGGGTAGAGATGGGCGGCTGCGGTATGGTTGACCCGAATGTTTTTGACGCCGTGGGGATAGACAGTGAGAAGTATACCGGCTGGGCGTTCGGCTTCGGAATAGAACGGCTGGCTATGCGAAAGTATGGTATTACAGACATCCGCCTGTTTTTTGAAAACGACCTGCGCTTCCTCAACCAATTCTAATTTTTTTTCAATATTGTATTTGAAGGGAGCGGTAAATTTGTTAGAAGCCCTAAATTTAAAGTGGTAGATTTCGTTAAACTATAGTATATTTTGAAGGTAATATAGAGTGCAGTTGAACCTCGAGGTGAGAGATATGGTCTATAGAGTAATTATTGAAAAAGGTGAAGATTTTGGCTATGTAGTACATTGTCCAGCGATTCCCGGTTGTCATTCGCAGGGTAATACTATTGAAGAGGCGATCGAGAATATCAAGGATGCGATAAAAGGATGTCTGTCAGTATTGGATGAGGAGGTTTGTGTGTCTGCTAAGGAAATCGGGGCTATGGAAATTGAGGTGTAGTTGGTGAAACTACCGATAGTTTCAGGCAAGCAGGCGGTTCGTGCCTTTGAAAAGGCAGGTTGGCATATTGATCGCCGGGCAAAAAGCAGGCACATAATAATGAAAAAGCCGGGGGTGAAAACCACTCTATCTATCCCAGAGTATAAGACCCTTGATAGGGGACTGTTACGCGCTTTGATAAGAGATGCGTATATTTCAGTTGCTGATTTTAATAAATTATTGTTAAAGAAGTAAGGCCAGACTGTGCGTTCGGATTCGGGATAGAACGGCTGGCTATGCGAAGGTATGGCATCACCGATATCCGCCTGTTTTTTGAAAACGACCTGAGCTTCCTCAACCAATTCTGAGTTTACGACAGAATCCAAAGAAATCCTAAAACGCGGTGGACTTATCGGCCGCAGGCGAGCGGCTCTTTTCTTTTGTGTCTCGGCGGCCATATCGCACTGCGAAAATCACTATGGTTGGGTGATTGACCGGGTGTGGGGGGGAAGTTATAATGACTCACAAATAGTGCCGCATCGAAATGGATATTTTTAATGATAACAAAAGAAGAAATCTTGAATGCCCTCGCCAGAGATAAGCCCGAACTGCAAAGGTAGTTTAAGGTTCGCAAAATGGCGTTATTCGGCTCTTATGCCAGGGGAGAACAGCGGGCGGACAGCGACGTCGATATCCTCGTCGAGGTTGACCCATCGATAGGTCTGGAGTTCGTCACATTGGCGGAAAGAATCGAGAAATTGCTTGGAGTCGGCGTTGACCTTGTGTCAAGTCGGGCGATTACGTCAAAAGCGATGGAATTCATCGAGCCGGAACTGATTTATGTCTAAAAGACCCACAGATTTACTGCTAAACGACATCCGTGAATCCATTGACAGAATCGAATAATATACCGAGGGGATGTCGTTCGAAGACTTTTCAAATGACCGGAAATCCATTGATGCGGTGACCAGGAACCTTGAGATCATGGGCGAGGCTGCAAATCGTTTGCCGGACGAATTCAAGGAAAGCCATTCAGACGTAGAATGGCACAAAATCGTCGTGCTGCGACACCGGATTGTTCACGAGTATTTCGGCGTTGACCTTCAGATTATCTGGCGAATCATCCGCAAGGATTTACCTGAGTTGCACCGGTCTTTATCTCGAATATAGACTGGAGGATTGTGGCGAAGACTTTCGGCTTTGAGGCCGCCAGAGGGGCAATTGACCGTCTATAGAGTGGTGCGCGAAGGGTGGATTTTCCTCGACTGGAAAGAACCTTGAACCCGGCTGTTTCTTCTCTGGCCTGATTGATGACGTTCGTATCTACAACCGGGCGATAAGCCCATAGGTGAGCTTCTCGCTGGTGCGTAAGAGCAATGCCGTATGTCTCATTTGACCGAATCATCGAGTGGCAAGCCGAGCTTCTTGTATAAGTTGCGTCGGCCAGCTTTGTCACCTTCGATTATTGCTCTGGCATATTCGGCTACTTCCTTTGCCTGTGCGCGCGGGACCACGATGACGCCGTCTCCATCGGCGACAATGACATCGCCCGGCTCGACCAGAACGCCGCCGCAGACGATAGGACGGTTGACAGATTCAATTTCGTTGCGGCCGGGCCGAATGCCCCTGCCCACTTTCCGCAAGTAAAGCGGAACCTTTTCTGTGGCGATTTCATCGGTGTCACGGGCGGTGGCATCGGTGACCACGCCGAGGCATCCGCGCAGCCGCCAGCCCATTATGTTATTCGACCCGATGGAACCGACGTCGGCGTTCGGAGCCTCGTCAAAGACCAGAGCTGTACCCTTGCGGATAAGCGGAACAAACGGCTCGCTCGAAAGCGTGCTATACCACTGGCCGACCCAGCGATCAAAAGCTTCGGTTTCCATACGCGGCGCCTGCGGCTTGTTCGTGGGAACGTAGCGGACAGTTACCGCGATGCCGATAAAGCGGTGTGTGAAGTGCTTCGTGTCTTTCCAGGCGGCGTGGATTTCCGGCGACATAAGGCCGACGTTGGTCAGGCCGACTTTGTCCATCCCATCGGAAACATCCGCGACTCGCAGGCCCTCGAAGAGCTTGAGGATTTGCTCGTCCTCTTCGGCACTGTAAACCTTTGTTGGAATGAAATTTTTGCCCGCCCTTAATTCTTGGATGGTCGGCTTGGCTCTTTGCTCAGCCACCGCCCGCCCCGGACGTACGGCTGTAACAAACACCGAAAAAACCAAGAGCCCGGCTAAGACCAGTAAAGTTATTGCCACTGTTGCTTTTGCATTTCTCGTTTCCATTTTTCATCTCCTAAATTTCGGAAAATCTCAAGATACAAGCGTGTTGATACTATAAGCTCTTTTTGCTCAGGTTCAAGACAAAACGGAAGTTATTGATTATTTTGGCGTATTTGGTAAATTGAAATCGCAGGCAAAAACATATAGTTTGGAGACTGATGCGATGATTGAGATCGCGAATGACACATTTATTCGTGAGGGTGAGCTTATTTTCAAAGCTTCTCGAAGCGGCGGCCCGGGCGGACAAAATATAAACAAAGTCAGCACTCGGGTAACGCTGTTTTTTGACCTGGCAAACTGTGAAAGTTTTTCCGATGTGCAAAAGCAACGAATACTCGCCCGGCTGACAACACGGACCGACAAAAATGGCGTGATAAGGGTTGTTTCGCAAAAGTTCCGAACTCAGAAGGCAAATCGCAAGGCCGCCGTCGAGCGATTGCAAGAGCTGTTGAGAGAATCTCTAAAGACCCGTCCGGTGCGGAAAAAAACCAAGGTTCCGTCCGCAATTAAGCAGCGGCGATTGGAGCAAAAAAGGCGGCGAAGTTTATTGAAACAACAAAGAGCGAAAAGGAGCTGGGTTGAAGATTTGACGCATTAGAGTATTTTTGTAAGCAGGATTTTACAATATATCACCGTCGTGTTGTTGTTTCGGCTTGAGTTCACACCGGTGATTGGGCCGCTGCGGCATTTTATCTATGTTTTCCATCAGTGGTTGCCTGGCCACTGCAGGTTGGAAACGACTGCTGGTCTGTTAACGGTTGGCCGGTTCCAGGCTTATGTTTGCGATTTCGTCCAGGTTGTGGACCTGGGGACCTGTGCTGAGACGAAATGACCGAACGGGCTTTCCTCTAATCGCACCAATGATTGTATTCTGGCAACGAATGATTCTATCTTCGGTGGAAAACCAGGCGCACCTGTAAGTACAATTTCCGTTGCGTAATGGGCAAGTGATGGGGTTGTCTTTTTCGTCCGTCAAGTAGCCTTGTTTTGAAATTTTTACCGCTTTATATTTTCCCGGCATTACTACGACCCCTTTCTCTTGAGAATAAAGTCTATATAAACAACCACTCTCATACCCCTTATCGGAACAAATATGCAGGAACTTTACGACTCATTGTGAAAAAAATGACGATTTGTCTTAAAAAAACGGGTGCGGCAAGGCATTTGGCTGAAGATTTAACCGTTTAGAGAACTTTTGCAAGTGGGATTTTTTCTTAACCCGTCAGGCCGACGGATTTACAGCAAGACATTTGGTATCTTGCAGGGCAAAGAGAATTTCAGGTATCAGCGTTTTCGGCTTCGGCGGAGCAGCAGAAATACCACGACAGCGGTAATAATAACGATTATCAGTACTTCCTTGGGACCGACCAGTATAGCTGCCATAACGATTTTGTCTTTCTCTTTATCCAGTTCTGGTTTAGCTGGCTTTCGTCTTTCCAATATTTCTTTTGCCTGAGACTTTTACAGTTTTTTTGCCGAAAAGCAAGGAGATATTTGGTGCAACCTATGCTTAACAACCCTTATTTTTTCAAGCTGATTGGATGGAATTCTTGAGCTGTGCTGGATCGGTATGATAGTGTATTCGTATTGCGTGATGCGGATTGTGGAAAAGTAGAAAATGTAAAGCGAATTGAAAACAATCGCAAATTGTGGTAAAAAAGGCCAAAAGAATAATTCAAATCAGGGATGGTTCCGATGGCAGTTCAGTTCATTCTTGGTAGAAGTGGTACAGGCAAGACCAGCTATTGTATAAAAGCAATCGTCAATGATTTGTTGGAGGCGGATAACAATCAGCCCTTACTTTTATTGGTGCCCGAGCAGGCCACCTACCAAGCAGAACGTGCGATTCTTAACGATAAAAGAATAGTCGGCTATAACAGATTGCATGTACTTTCCTTCGACCGTCTTCAATTTTTATTATTAGGCAAAAATACAGCCAGACCTGCCATTTCACGCATCGGCCAGCAGATGATAGTCCACAGGATTTTACGTGACAACAAAAGCAAGTTAAAAATCTTTGGCTCATCAGCAGCCTGGCCAGGTCTGAGTCGGCAAATGGCACAGACTATTGCTGAATTGCACCAGTATGCGAAGACGCCGGACGATATTAGTTCCGCCATCGGCCAACTGAGCGAATTGCAGAAAGATGAGCGTAATAATTTAGCTGTCCTGAAATTTACTGATATCGGCCTAATTTTGGAGGAATATTTGAGGTTCATCGAGGGCAAATTTCTTGACCCTGATGTTCAGTTGACTCGTGCTTGCCGATTAGTGGCGCAGGCAGAGTTTGTTAAAGGTGCAAGGCTGTGGGTGGATGGTTTTGCCGGCTTTACCACAGCCGAGTTTGTAATCCTTGCCGAGATGCTGAAGGCGGTCGCCGATGCGCAAATTGCCCTTTGCTTGGACCCGTCAAATATCGATTTACTGAATCCCGATACTGCGAAACTCGACCCAGCCGGTTTGTTTTATCCTACGCAGCAAACATACGCTGCTCTTATTGAGCTAATAAGAAGATGTAAGCTCCAATTGGCCAAACCGATAATCCTTAATAAGGCTGTCAGATTTGTTTCCTGTCCGCAGCTTGCTCATATCGAGCGAAATATATTTGAATTAGAAGCGCCCAAATTGGCAGCGGCAGACCCCGCACCTATTGGATGCGAACAATCTCGCAATAAAATAATAACAGACGAGTGTCATTCGGTAGGGGTCAATAGGTGCGGGGTTCGCATCATATCGGCACCAAACGTGCGGGCTGAGGTCCAATTCGTCGCAAGGCAGATTCTCGAATTGGTCAAGGAAAATGGCTATCGATATCGTGACATTGCGGTTATCGCATCAGACATTGACCGTTATCAGCACTATATAGGGGCATATTTCGAGGACTATGGCATCCCATTTTTCATTGACAAGCGAAAACCGTTGAATCAGCATCCGGTCGTTGAGCTAATTTGTTCCGCCCTGCAGGCGGTTACCGGCGGCTTCGACAGCAGCGATATTTTCGCCTATCTCAAAACTGACCTTGTGCTAATAGAGCGTTATGAGGTTGACCTGCTGGAAAATTACTGCCTTGCGTTTGGTATAACAGGCAGCGACTGGCAAAGTGACAAGCAATGGGATTTTGCAGGCGAAGATAACGAAGACTTTGATGAGGAGCGAATAAACCACATCCGGCGACAGGTTAGCAAGCCTCTGCTTGAACTTCAGGACAGGCTGTGTCCGGTTGATAAGCCGGCAATGACAATCAGCCCCGAGGAGTTCGGGCGAGCCATTTTCAATTTTCTTGATAACCTCAAGACCAGTGAGACAATCAGCAAATGGATTGAGCAGGCCAAGGAGAAACGGGATAATGCGACTGTTGATGAGCATCAGCAGTTTTATAATAAGCTTGTGGATGTATTTGACGAGTTGGTCGAGGTTTTTTCCGGCCAGACCATGGCGGCTGAGGATTATCTTGCGATTATCAATTCCGCTTTTTCACAGTTGACTCTGGCCTTTATTCCGCCGACTTTGGACCAGGTTCTTATCGGCTCTATTGAGCGCAGCCGACATCCCGATTTGAAGGCGGTTTTTCTAATAGGTGCCACACAAAAGCAATTTCCGGTCCCCGTTAGCTCCGACAGCATATTAACAGACGACGACCGCAGCGCTGCTGAATCAGTTGATTTCCCCTTGGCACCAGCAGTAAGCCAGAAGTTGACCGAGCGCCAGTATTTGGCCTACATCGCTTTTACTCGGCCCTCACAATTTCTGTATGTTACGTATCCCTCGATTGATGAGAAGGGCAGTGCTGTGCCTCGCTCGCAGTTTGTAGGCGAGCTCGAATCGCTGTTTGAGGACCTGTCCGAAGAATCGATTGCGGGCCGGCAGAGCGATATTGAGAAGGTTCACAGCGAAAGTGAGCTTTCTGATTTGCTCTGCAGCCGCCTCGGCAAAGATGCCTTCCAGCCTGAGACCAGCGACAATGACGAGCTCGCTGGATTGTTGGATGATATTTGCGCAGATGAGCAGCTCGCGGAATTAGGCTTGAATGTTCTTTCTGCCATAAATTATGACAATCGGGCACAGTTAGATAGAGATGTAGTCGAAAAGCTTTTCGACAAGCAGATAAAAACCTCAGCCACAAGACTGGGTACTTTTGCCGCGTGTCCGTTTCAGTACTTCGCCCGATATATATTGGAATTAAAGGAACGAGAAGAATTTAAATTTGAGCCGTTGGACTTGGGCATCTTTTACCACATTGTTTTGGATGCTTTATTGAAGAGGCTTAACAAAGAAAACAAAGATTTTGCAGCAATTGAGAATGGAGAACTGCTAAGGATTCTCACTGAGCAAATAGAACAGTTTGTTCAGACGAATTCCTTTATATCGAACTTTAAGCGTCACTCACCTCATAATGCCTATATCATTAGTTCCGCTGCTGAGGTTCTTGAGGATTGTGTTTTAGCAATTGCGCAAATGGTACGGGCAGGAAGTTTCAGGCCGAGTCTGTCGGAAGTCTCGTTTGGCCGACCCGGTCATTCTGGGCGCAGCGAGGAATCTCGTGATACTCTCGGTAAGTATGAGCTTACCCTTCCGGATAGCCGTGTGCTGTCTTTAGATGGCAAAATTGACCGGCTTGATATCGCAAATCTCGGTGGTGAAAATATTGCCCTTGTTTTCGATTATAAGCGTAGAGATACATTTTTTAGCTGGTCAAAGTTCTACTACGGCCTCGATATGCAACTGCCGATTTATATGTTAGCCGTTTGCAATGCAACTAACGCAAAAACAAAAAACGTAGCAGGTGCATTCTATATGCCGGTCGAAGTGGCACCGGCAAGAGCCACGCTTGATGAACTATCAGATGTAGCGGAGGCTTTCAATTACAAAGCAAAAGGTATCTTCAACGGCGAGTTTGCTCGGCAGCTTGACGGCAAAGCTTCGAGAGAGAGCAAATTCTATAATTTTTATGTTACCAAGGATGGTGAGCCGTACGGCAATTATGGAAATAGAGGCATATTGAAACCCGCTGATTTTGAAAAGCTCCTGAAATTTACCGAGGAAAAAATAGTCCAGTTGGCTGACGAAATTGTCTCGGGCAGAATCGATGTTCGGCCTTATAGAATTGGCACGGAATCACCGTGTAGTTATTGCAAGTACAAGTCGGTCTGCCGGTTTGACTGGCAGATAAATGACTATAACTTTTTAGAATCAATAAATAAGCTCCAGGTCATTGTAAAGATGGGGGGCGGATAATGGTGGAGAGAAAGACCAAATGGACCGAGCAGCAAAAGCGGGCAATTCGCGCTCGCGGTAGTAACGTTCTCGTAACCGCCTCAGCCGGAACCGGGAAAACAACTGTCCTCTCAGGCCGGTGTGTCAACATCGTATCCGACAAATCTATATGTCCCGATGTTTTGAGCATACTCGTATTGACTTTTACTGAAGCCGCTGCCGAGCAGATGCGTTCGCGGATCGCCGAGCAATTAAGAGATGCATTTCTGGAGAAGAAAGACAGTCATCTTCGCCATCAGCTCATACTGCTCCAGGGGGCCGATATCAGTACGATACATTCGTTTTGCAAACGTCTTATCACAGAGTATTTTTACAAGCTCGGCCTGGACCCGACTTTCGGCGTAATCGATGGTGACGAGGCGAAATTGCTCAAAGCGGAGGTCCTCGAAAAAACCATCGACTGGGCCTGGCAGCAAAGCAATATCCGGGCCGCTCTCCAGCAGCTTTTGTATCGGCGGGACCTTCGGACAAATGACGGTTTTCTTACAAGGATAATAGAGCTTAGCGTTTTTCTGGATGGCGTGGTTTCGCGTCAAAGCTGGTACGAAAGGGCGGCTCGACTTGCAGAAGCCGTTGATCCCTTTGCAACAACCCTCGGCGAAAAACAGAAGCAAATTGTGGCAGAAAGGTTACAGCATATACTCGCTCAGATTCAGTATGCACTGAGGCTTTATGAAAGAGAAAATGCTGGTGGCACCTGGTCGGCAAGATGGAAAGAGACTTTTATAGAACCTGTGACGAAATATATCGAGCTTATAAAGTCGGGTTCTTGGGAAAAGTTCAGCGAGGAGATAAGATGCTATCAAAAACCGTCGAGATTTGAATACAAGCCCAGAGGTTTGTCAGGGCCGATTGCCGAGGTCATCAAAAGTGCCGCCGAACGTGCTAAGAAATCCTTTGATAGACTTCTTGACCTTGCGAGTTTGAATCCGGATTATCTCAATAAAGTCAGCGGTGGTGCAAGCCTGCAGACGAAGGTGCTCATTGAGCTTGTAAAGAAATTTGATCGATTATACAGCCAAGCTAAGCTAACGGTTAACTGTCTGGATTTTGCCGACCTTGAACATTACGCTTTGAAGCTCTTAATCCAGGAGGATTCTCCGGAGGATAAGCTATTACCCTCGGAGACGGCGTTGGCACTTCGACGCAGGTATAAATACATATTTGTTGATGAATACCAGGATATTAATCCTGTTCAGCAGGCTATTCTCGATGCGCTTAGCAGCGGTGACAATGGTTTCGTTGTCGGCGATGTCAAACAGAGTATTTATGCTTGGCGGGGAGCTGAACCGCAGATTTTTCTCGAACGCCTCAATCCTGCTTCGGTTGACCTGGCCCATGCGTCAAAGGGCCTGCGTGTTGACCTGAACGCCAACTTCCGCTCAGCTAAGAGGATACTCGATTTTGTCAACAGGATATTCTCACGGATAATGACGGCCTCCTTTACAAAGATTGATTATGACCAGTCGGCTCAGTTAAGGCCGGCGTTTGTAGATGAATGTAAAGATAAGACTGTAAGTGATGAAAAGAGCATTATTGAGTTCTACATACTTGACGAAGAAAAGCCTGACACCGGACAGCAGATGCCGGATGAACCGGAAAATTCTAAATCCAAATCCGATTATGCGCTTGATGCTAATAATACGCAATACGATATACGCAATACGCAATACGAAGCTAATGTTGTCAGTTCCCGCCAGCGTCAGGCTGCGATGATTGCTCAGCGTATCAGGCAGATGGTCGGGACAGATACGGGCAGGCCCGAGTTTCAAATTTACGACAAACAGCAGGATTGCTTACGGGATGTGGATTATCGCGACATTGTGGTACTGATGCGTTCGCTTGCCAAAAAGGCCAACGATTATGTCGAAGTGCTCCGGCTGGCCGGTGTGCCCGTCAGTTGTGAGGCCACAGCCGGCTATTTTGAAGCTACGGAAATCAGCGATGTATTGTGCCTGCTTAAGGTCCTGGACAATCCTCAGCGAGACATCGAATTAGCTGCTGTCCTGCGAAGCCCGTTTTTCAAAGTCACTGACACCGAGCTGGCAAAGATAAAAATACATAACGAAACAGACCAGCAACAAAATAATTATTTCGAAAGTTTGCTCGAATATTATCCGCACGCGCCCGATGGCAAGCTTACCGATAAGCTTGGAAAAATACTCGCTCGAATTGAACAGTGGCGGACAATTGCCCGACGGGGCAATCTGGCTGATTTAATCTGGCAGATTTATCGAGAAACTAACTATCTGTCATTTGTTTCGGCTCTACCGAACGGCCAGGCACGCAGGGCCAATCTTCTCAAGCTCCACGACAGAGCAATCCAGTTTGAAGGTTTTGTCAGCAGTTCCGGCATACCTTCGCTGACCCGCTTTGTTGAATTCATTGAAAAGCTTCTGGAGGTAGGCCAGGATTGGGCGCCCGCTGAGCCGCAAGCTTCCGTGGGCAATGCCGTCCGCATTTTAAGCGTCCATAAGAGCAAAGGCCTCGAATTTCCGGTTGTCTTCTTGGCAGAGCTGGACAGTAAATTCAACAAAAAGGATATTTACGGAGACTGCCTTGCCGATGCCGATGATACGTTAGGCCTGCAAATTATCGATCGCCAGTCCAACAGCAAGCTGCGTTCGCTTGCACACGAGGTTATCGCAGAGGAAAAACTATCGACAGTGCTTGCAGAAGAGATGCGTATCCTTTACGTTGCAACAACGCGGGCCAGGGACAGGCTTATTCTGACCGCTTCGCAGAAGCGACAAAGTTGCCGCCAGGTTATTTCAAATGGCTTCTTCTTTCGCGATGAGGCGATTCCTGACTGGCAGCTTCGTTCCTGCCAGAGTCCTCTCGAGTGGATTCTCTACGCACTTTCCGGCCAGAAGGCCTTGCACGATGCCTTCGAAACTCACCTGCCGGCCGGGGCTGCCGAAGATGACTTATTTAGCTTTAAACTCTATGGCCAGGCAGAATTGCAGCAGCTCTCCAGATTCATCATCGACCTAAAGAAAAGCAAATTAAGCCGAACCCGTCCTGCTGCGAAAAAGCCGCGCCCGAAGCGAACGGAGTCCCCCGCTCTTGTCTTCGACAAGAAGACGCCGGGCCTTTCACAGATAAAAAAGTCATTAGCTTGGCGTTATCAGTTTGGCGATGCACCGCTGTTGCCCGCCAAGACCTCGGTAACGGAATTGACTCATCGAAGCGATGAATACGTGAGATTCGATTATTCCAAGGCCTTGCAGCGTAAGCCATCATTCGTCGCCCGGGCCACGAGCCACGAGCCACGAGTGACGGGCACCGCCACCCACCTTGTAATTTCTCAGCTTGATCTGACCCAGCCCATAACCGTCGAAGTCATTACAGCAACTGTGGAGAACCTGGTGGCCGATGGTGCGATAGGCCCAGCCGTTGCCGAGTGTATCGACACAAAATCGATACTAACCTTCTTCCAGAGTGAGCTTGGCCGATTGGCTCTTGATGCTGAAAATACCGTCTGGCGTGAATGGCCGTTCACTTTTGCTCTACCCGCTTCGCTCGTCGCTCGGACCACGAGTCACGAGTCACGAGTCACGGACGACGAAGCCGTCGCTCGTCGCTCGTCGCTCGTTGCTCGGGCCACGGGTCACGGGTCACGGGTCACTGACGACGAAGTCGTCATCATTCAAGGCATAATTGATATGCTAATCCAAACCCAACAGGGTTTAGTAGTAATTGATTTCAAAACTGATGATGTAACACCCACAGAGGTCGCCGGCCGTGCTGAACTTTATCGCCGGCAATTGGACCTTTACAGCAGGGCCGCTTCCGCAGTACTCAAATCTAAACTTATCGCCAAATGGCTCTATTTTTTGACACCAGGCCGTGCGATAGAAGTCTGACAAAAGCATAGATGCCTGTCTCCGCTGAATCGCAACACGATATACGCAATACGCAATCCTGCCCTGAGCTCAGCCGAAGGCTCAGCGCGGCAATCTCTGTTCCAATTTGAAATGTGAGATTTGAAATTTGAAATTGTCTATCAACGCTATCCGCTATACCCTATACGATATACGCAATACGCAATACGCAATACGCAATACGAGATATGGTTGTATTTCCTGACACCACGTTGCGCGATTGAGGTTGATTAAGTACATAAGAGCACAGATGGCTGTCTCCGGTGAATCGCAACACGATATACGCAATACGCAATACGAGATATGGCTGTATTTCCTAACCCCGGCCACCGAGTTTGAGCTCAAATAAGTCTCCGTGTACTCATCCTCTATCGCAAGTCAATTGTCCAGTGTCATTCCTGCGCAGACAGGAATCTAAACTATGCGCTATACACTATACGCTATCCGCTATACGCTATACGCTATCCGCAATACGAGATATGGTTGCATTTACTAACCCCACCCACCGAGTTCGAGATTAAATGAGTTTCCGTCCAAACATTAGTTATTTTTCAGTTTGCATTGGTTACGATATTTTTGTTAGAATTCAAAGTCAAACTAAATCAAGTTTTGCACTGGGTTAGCTCTACTGAAACATAATAAAATATAAACGAGTAACTCATGAAAAAAAAATATCGAATATACTGTCTATTGTCATTCTTGATTCTTATTACCATATTTCTTGCGTCTTGTGCCCAGCCAATTCCAGACCCTGATTTGGCTGAACAAATCGCAAGAATCAAAGCCATAGATAATTATTCCATGATGTCGCCGCCTACTGCCAACCTGGGTACCGAAGAGGAGCCTGCCGACTTACTTGGGCAGCCACCATTTGACTTACCTGTGAATCTTCGTTTTGACAATCCTCATTGGATAGGTGCCTGGCGTGATTTATATGGATATAAATATAACGACATGGAAAGAGAACATCTAAGCCTTCTTTTTAACCAGAAGCAACGTATTAAACGCCAGCAAGGTGAGAATTACCCCACTTGGATTTTAGATAAATTAGGAATAGAAACTGCATTAGGTCCTTGGCGAGAACTCGGTTCGGGATTAACGCCGCCTCGCTTTTATTGGGTCGCACTTGCAGATGATTTTTGGCATCCTTTCCCAGGTACTCATTATACAAGTGATATAAAACCTGCAGCGACGTTAGCCGAATATACCAAAACTGTTGTGACTCCGGCGATTGAATCATTCAAGCAAGATGGTGCAGTAGCCATTAAATTTATAGAAATTTTGTATTGGCGTCCGCTGAATTTCGAAAAAGTATCCAGTGTGGAAGCGGCCTCGGTCTATGAGCAACTCCTTCAGGGGAAGGAAGTTTCAATTAGCGAGAGACGCAAACTGGAAGATTATCTTTTCCGCTATATCACTAAAGAAGCAGGGCGATTAGATCTGAAAGTGCATATTTATTCAGGTATCGGTCGAGCTACACATTTCAACATAAGTGGCTTGAATCCAATGCTGTTGGAGTCTGTCTTTAATGATCCTGACCAAAGAAATACCAAATTTGTAATTAACCATGGCGGGTGGCCGTTTGAAAAACAAGCTGGTGCTATGTTAATCAAGCCGAATGTCTATATTGATTTCTCCGGACAGGCCTGGTTTCGTTCTCCAAATTCATTGAGTGGGACAATTCGTGCCTGGTTGGAGTGGTATCCCGAAAAAGTGTTATTCGGAACTAAGGCTCTTGGAGTTTCGCCATTATTAGATTGGGAAGAACGCGCATGGCTTTCTACACAAACCGCGCGTAATGCCCTCGCTATAGCTCTAACGGAGATGATGAACGATGGGCAGATTTCGCGTAAACGTGCTCTTGAACTGGCCGAGATGGTTCTTCGTACGAATGCCATAAGACTCTATGGCTTTAAATCTACTATACATCAGGCTGCGGATGCTGGAGACTTGGCAAAAGTAAAGGCTTTTATCCGTGAAGGTGTTGATGTAAATACGAATGTGCATGGGTGTACACCTCTGCACTGCGCCGTTCGTTATGGACATAAGGAAGTAGCGGAATTACTGATCGCTAAAGGTGCTGATGTCAACGCAAAGGACACGAAGGGCCGGATACCTATTGATCTTGCGATAAACAAAGGCCAAATAGATATAGCTAAGCTGCTCGCGTCCAAGAGTGACGATGTTTCGCTGCATACCGCAGCATATATTGGAGATTTGCAGAAAGTGGACAAGCTCATTGCCGACGGTGCGAATGTCAATGCTAAGGATCAGAAGGACCAAACAGCGCTGCATTATGCCGCTAAGGCAGGAGGGATACCAGTAGCTGAGCTTTTGATCGCTAATGGTGCCGACGTCAACGCCGGAGATGACTGGAAGCCCTTACAGGAAGCAGCTTACTGCAGCAAGGAAATGGTTGAGCTGCTTCTTTCTAAAGGGGCTGACATAAACGCAGGCAGATGGCCGGCTCTTCATAGTGCGCTTGATGCCGGACATTTTGACATAGTCGAATTGCTACTGGCTAAGGGCGCAGATATCAATATCACAGACGACAAAGGCCAAACGCCACTTCATATCGCGGCTTCGTATGCAGCTATGCGTTTTCCAAAGATTGTCGAACTACTCATTTCTAACGGAGCGGATATCAAGGCAAAAGATAATAATGGTAAGACTGCCTTGTCGTACGCTATAGAGAACGGCCACACCGAAATCGTCGAACTGCTGCGCAAGCACGGAGCTAAAGAATGACAATTCTTTCGCACAGGGTGGCGCCAAAAGGAGCTTTTTTATTGATTTTTATCGAAAATATGTTAAAATACCCACATATTAGCCAGAAGGCTAACGCAAACCGCCAGCAGGCGAAAGATATAGCGGAGAACCGCACGAATCGTCCCGCACCAAATAGGCTTTTGCCGTAATTTGGTGCTGGACACGCCAAAAAGCATTATCTGTCAGGCCAGATAAGGTTTTGAACATTTAAATTTGTGTAATTTGGATTTGTTTCGGGTTTAGGATTTCGAATTTCGGATTTCAGTCTACCAAATATGAGCGACAAGCTACGAAATACGAGCCACGGGTCACGAGCCACGAGTCACAAGCGACGTCCTCTGTCCTCTACATCTGTCGAGAATACTCTACAAATCAACTCTTTTTATGCAAAACAAACCCAATTTTCCAGATGCACAAATGAACATAACCTCAGCAACAACAATGAATTATATCAATGAACTATGAACCATGAACAATGAACTAATTATGAAAAACAAACCCAAACAAAGCCAATCTTTCGACCTCGCTCAGCACAGTTTTCCGATTATCCTTGTTTTTTTTGAATCGGCTGTGTATAATCTCGTTCTACGTAATGGTAACGAAAGAAATTTTGATGGAGAGTATGTGAAATGGCAAAAGCACCGAAAGCAAATGCAGTAGTCGGACAATCAGGCGGGCCGACCGCGGTGATAAATGCGTCGCTGGTCGGCGTTATCGAAGAGGCAAACAAACATCCGGAAATCGAAAATCTCTATGGTGCGACCCACGCTGTGGTCGGAATGGCCAATGACAACTTTATCGATTTGAAAAAGTTGTCAGCCGATACGCTGGAAAAAGTAGCAGCCTCGCCATGTTCGGCCCTTGGTTCCAGCAGGGATAAGCCCGACGAAGAATATTGTGCTAAGATTCTTGATGTTTTCAAGAAGCGCAATATCAGATACTTTTTCTACATCGGCGGCAACGACTCGGCAAATACCGCTCATATCATCAATAAAATGGCTGACGAAATCAACTTCGACATCAGGGCCTTTCACATCCCTAAGACTGTCGATAACGACCTGCTCGTGACCGACCATTGTCCCGGCTATGGCTCCGCTGCTAAGTTTGAGGCCTGTGCCCTGATGGGCGATGACATGGATAACCGTACCCTGCCGGGCATAAAGATCGACGTGATTATGGGCAGGCACGCCGGCTTCCTTACCGCTGCGGCTGCGCTGGGCAGGCAAAGAGATGACGATGGCCCTCATCTGCTGTATTTTCCGGAGAGGCCTGTTTCGATGGACAAATTCCTTGGCGACGTCGAAGGCGTCTTCAAAAAGCTTGGCCGATGTATCGTTGCAGTCAGCGAGGGAATCCGAGATGCGGATGGTACTACCTGGGCCAAAAAACTGGCTGAGGGGGTAGAAACCGATGCCCACGGCAATATACAACTCTCTGGCACGGGTGCTCTGGCTGATTTCCTGGCTCAGCAGACAAAGACCGAGCTTGGCGCAAATCGTGTCCGGGCCGATACCTTCGGCTATTTGCAAAGGAGCTTTCCCGGCCTGCGTTCAGAAGTTGATGCCCGCGAGGCACGGTGGTGCGGACGCCACGCGGTTCAGTATGCTATGCAAGAGGATAACGGCTCTGTGGCAATAAAACGGCTCGGAAATGGGCCTGATTATGCGGTTGAGTTATTCCGCACCGAGCTTAGCAGTGTGGCCGAGAAGACCAAACCGATGCCCGACGAATTCATCAACACCGAAGGCAATGGTGTAACTGATGCCTTTATCGAATACGCAACGCCGCTGATAGGCGACCTGCCCAAGACCGAATATCTGGGCAACCACCCCAGAATTTAAGAATATTTGATGAATTCGGCTCTATAAAAAGGACATATCCGGTGATGGCACACACGATTTTGTTTGTTGCGGCTACGTTCTTTTTGACGACTGCTGCCCCGCACTTACTTGGTTTGTCTGCCGCTGGTTTTAGCAGCACGAGGATGGAGTCAAGTAAGTGCGGGGCTGACCGCAGTGTCAAGGACTTTGGAGCTGTCGGTGATGGCCGGGCCGACGATACTGCCGCCATCCAATCAGCCGTCGACGCCGGCGTTGGTGCTGTGTACTTTCCAAAGGGTGATTACCGGCTCACCCACACCATTGTTGTGGATCTGAATGCCCGAAGCAAAACATCGCTGGTCGGGACCGGAGCAGCCTGTGTTATTATGGCAGGGCCGGGGCCGGCATTTCATTTCGTAGCTACTCACGAGGGAACTGCCAGCCCGGATAGTGTTCGGCCCCAGGTATGGGATAAGGAGCGCTTGCCCATCATCACCGGTATTGAGCTCCTTGGTGCCCACCCGGAGTCGGTAGGCCTGCGGCTGGAGAAAACGATGCAGGCCACGCTCATAAATCTACTGATTCGCCGTTGCAAGACTGGGATCGAACTGGTGAAGCGCAATCGCAATCTGATAATCGACCACTGCCATATCTATGACAATAGGCAGGTTGGAATTGATTTCAATCAGGTGAATCTGCATCAGGCAATCATCGCTGGCAGTCATATCAGCTACAATCCGGTTGCGGGAATCCGCTTGTTGGGCGGCGAAATGCGCAACTTCCAGATTGTGGGCAATGACATTGAGTATAACTACGACCCCAACAATAAGGGCTCCGCTGATATACTCATAGACATGACAGCTCAGGGCAGTTCGTTCAGAGAAGGGACAATCGTCGGCAATACCATCCAGGCCAGGCCAAGCCCCGGCGGAGCCAATATCCGCTTTCTCGGCGGTAAAAACCTCAGGACCGGTGGTCTTTTGACTATAACAGGAAACCTTATCGGCAGCCAAACGCAAAATATTCATCTAACTGACTGCCGAGGTGTTACCATCTCCGGCAATTCTCTTTACAGTGCCGCAGAACATACCCTCTGGCTTGAAAACTGTGCTAACATAGTAGCTGCCAACAATACAATAGACTGGAATCCCGACCACAAGAAAAAAAGCCTGGTGGACGGGATTTTCATCGATGGCTGTAAAGGTGTTACTCTCTCGAACACAATTATTGAAAACAGTTTCCAGGGTTCCGCGCAGACCGGCGGCGCCATCGATGTCCGGGCAAGTCAGGATGTGGCGATTGTGAACTGTCAGGTCTTGGATTTTAGATTCCGAGGAATCACCTTGACCGATGCGGTGAGGTGCCGTGTTACCGGCTGTTCTGTGATTGAGCGTCGGCAAGCGCCGCCTGCAGGTGCATCAATACAAGTAAAAAGTGGCCGTGACAATTTGATTGCTGACAACATTATAAATCGCGGCGGTCTCTCAATTGCCGAGGGTACCGCAGCTGTCCGTGGCAATCTGGAGATAACCAGTGACAACTAATTCAAATTCGCTATGGATGTTCCAGCTTCGCCGGCGAGATTGTTGTAAACCGTTTCCATTTTGCTTCAATAGCGTCCGTGGCTTTCATATCACTGTGAATATATAGCCCGTAGCGAAGGCGCAGAGGCTCGTTGGACTGAATCGTCCTTGGTCCATCGAACGTTAAAGAAGCCCCCATCCAGCCATCGTTTCGGACGTGAAAATAGGCGGGAAAGTTTGGGTTGTCCGGATGGTCAAACAGCGTAATGCCTTCTAATTTATTACCTATTACAGGGCCGGAATAGTCAACCCATCTGGCTCGTTTCCAGAATATTTGTTTTTCGTTGACTGCCCCTTCGGAGCTGCGAATCCTCCCGCCGCCGTCATTGACGCCGATGGTCTTGGCCATTCGCACGCCAATCATTCCAAAAGGGGTTTTACCAAGCGTAACTGGCTTGTCCATGACTTTGAATTCCATGTCAATCATCAGCAGCCATTCAGAGTTTTCAAGCAGCAGCACTGTTATCTGGCGTGTTTCAGAAAGAAGGACTTTTCCTTCATTCGCCACCCACTGGTTTTCTGTAACTATTGATGAACATTCGCCGGCGTCTTCAAACTTAACGATGCGTTTGTGGCGGATTTTGCCACCGCCGCGGTCGCTCCAGAAACTTATTCCATCGACATCATTGTGGGAAATCCAGACCGAGTTGTGGTGGCTGTGCGATTCCGGGTCATGCGGGTGGCCCATGCGTGTGAGGCAGCAGCCTGAAGGGCCGATTACAGGGAACAGAAAAGGACGGGCAAGAGCAGGGCCGAAGTGGTATCGGGTAAGCTCTATACCATCGCGTTGAAACGAAGCCTGATCGTAAGGCATTGGTATGACCTGCAAGCGCGGAACCGGCTTTGGCGTGGATAGCGTCTCTTGTGCCCCCACGTCTGCACCAGTTAGAAGTGCTAAAGGAAGAAAAACGAGAACTTTTTTGACAGAAAGAACATTACACATAGTCCTACCTTTTCTCTCACTAAGTAGTCTGAGGAAGAAATCCTCTTGTCTGGTTAAGCAAACAGAGCTTCCACGAACGTCTCGGGATTGAACTCTGCAATATCTTCTGGCTTTTCGCCCAGCCCGACAAATTTTACCGGTATGTCGAGCTGGTCTTTAATGGCAATAACGATTCCGCCGCGTGCGGTGCCGTCAAGCTTGGCTAAGAATATCCCGGTAACGTTAATCGCCTCAGTGAATATCTTTGCCTGGGCAATTGCGTTTTGGCCGGTAGTCGCATCGAGAACCAGCAGTACTTCATTCGGGGCGCCGGGGATTTTGCGGGCAACAACATCACGGATTTTCGTCAGTTGCTTCATCAAATCCTTTTTCGTGTGCAGTCGTCCGGCTGTGTCGAGAATCAGGATATCCGCGCCTCTTGCGACAGCGGCTTCGCAGGCGTCGAAAGCAACTGCCGCCGGGTCGCCGCCAGTTTTGTGCTTTACGATTTGGACGCCGATGCGTTCAGCCCAGATGCTCAGTTGTTCTACGGCAGCGGCACGGAATGTATCGCATGCAGCCACGATGACCTTTTTGTTGTTCTGGCTAAATATGTAGCCAAGTTTGGCTATACTCGTGGTTTTGCCGGTACCGTTGACGCCGGCGACCAGGATAACAGTGGGGCCGGCCTCAGCGAGATGTAATTGTCTGTCGCGATCTGGCCAATAGCTTTTCATATGCTCTTTGAGAAACGGCAATATATCGTCAGTTGTTGCGATTTGCCTGTTGCGGAAAGCACTGCGCAGAGATGATATGAGCTTATCTGTCGTTTCGACGCCGATATCATCGCTTATGAGCGTTTCTTCAAGCTCGTTGAGCAGGCTTTCATCGATATTTCTGCCTATGCTTAGCACGGAAGAAAGCGAAGAGCTGATTTTGTCGCGCGTTTTGCCTAGTCGGTCTTTGAAATATCCTGCCGTTTTGGTGAAGATTCCCATTGTTGTTTCCTTAATGACTGAAAAATTCTTTTCTGACCCCGCTGGAAGTTGCCATCTTACTTCTAACGGGGCTGATGCAGCCCTGATGGTATCTGGATTTGTGTAAATTTCAAGTCCAGCCAGGATTTAATTTTCCCCCGTTAGAAATTTGGACGGACGCTTTCGTGTCCTGAACCGACCTCATAGGATGCTCAACAGGAAAAGTTTCCTGTGGGACCAACTCGCTTTTAACGGCATTGGACCCAAAAAAATTTTTTTCGCTTTCTTGCTTTTTGCTACAAGTAGGAAATTTTTCTTTGACAAACCGAACGTTCCAGGTAAGATTTCCACCATCGTCCCCCAACAATTGAGCTTCTGCTCACGCCTAATTGGTGCGGGTTGGGAGCCCTTTAACAGAGATTTTTGATGAACGGTTGCTTTTCGAATAGAATATCGATTCGCAAAGGAGGGCGGTTTGACAGCTCGGGAAGTTGAAGACATTTTCGCTGATATACTCGACCGTGCAAAGACACTTGACCCGGCCAACGCCCGCACGTGGTTCGAGAAGTTAACAGTTTCACATTTGGATGGTGGTTCACTCGGAATAGGTTGTCCTGATGAAGCAACCGTCCAGTTTTTACGCCAAAATTGCAAAAGCAATTTCACCCGTGCCGCTCAACAGATAACCGGCCATCTTGTCACAGTAGATTTCAGTGTTGGCACTCACGAAGAACTCGATAGCACGTCTCGACGCACTCGGTTTGGGCTTAAACTTCATCCTGATTATACCTTTGATAACTTTGTAGTGGGACCGAGCAATCGCCTTGCTCATGCAAGCTGTGTTGCGGTAAGTCAGTCGCCCGGCAATACTTATAATCCACTTTTTATTTATGGCAATTCCGGCCTGGGAAAAACCCATCTGTTGCAGGCTGTCTGCTTCGAGGCTCAGCAAAGGTTCGATGGTGCAGTAATTCAATTCTTAAGCTGTGAAGATTTCGTCAACAGATTTATTAGAGCAATCGAGGAAGGAAATTTAGTCGGCTTTCAAAGCCAGTTTCGTACCGTGGATACGTTGGTGATTGACGATATTCAGTTCTTGCGCGAACGCGAGCAAAGTCAGGAGGAATTCTTCCACACCTTCAATACCCTTTACAACAACGGCAAACAAATTATCCTTAGCGCTGACAGCCCGCCAGGCAAGATTCCTTCCCTTGAAGCACGTCTTATCAGCAGATTCAATTGGGGATTGGTTACAAGAATCGACCCACCGAGCTACGAGACAAGAGTTGCAATAGTGCAAAAGAAAGCCCATCTTAGGGGCCTCAACATTTCCGATGAGATAGCGGGATACATTGCTCGAAAAGTGCACGCAAACATCAGAGAATTGGAAGGCGCTTTGACAACCATTTACGCTGTGGCGACCACTACCGGTAAAGCGATTGATCTCGAATTAGCCCGGACGGCTCTGGAAGGGCAGATTAAGGTAGCGGCCAGACATATAAGTATCACTGATATTATTGAAGTTGTAACCAGGCATTTTGATGTTCGGTTGGCTGATTTGCAGAGCAAAAAACGCAGTCAGAGCATTACTGAGCCGCGTCAGATTTGTATGTATTTGGCCAGAAATTTGACCAGACATAGTCTTGAAGAGATTGGCGGCCATTTAGGCGGCCGCGACCACACGACTGTTATGCACGCCTGCAACAAGATAAGTCAGGCCAAAGACTCCGACCCCCGAATGCACGCACTATTGGGCGAATTGACAAAACAAATCACGCAAGCACCGCAAGCTTAAAACGGTCCGGAATCCGCAGCCTTGTAGGTGCAATTTGGCTGCTTGCTTGATTATTTTATTATGGAATTTAACATATCCAGGTGGTCCGACAGCAGCCGTGTTATCAGAAACTTTTGCCTGACTGCTTCTTTTGCTTTTTCACCCAGCTCTTTGGCTTCATCAGGATTTTTAAGTATGTGAACAATCCTGTCTGCGAATCCTTCTATGTTCTTAGGCTCAAGCAGGTAGCCGTTCTTGCCATGCTCAATTTGGGCAGGCAGTCCCCCCACATTGGAGGCGACAACAGGCGTACCTTTCCAAAGTGCCTCAGTGACGGCAAGACAAAAACCTTCTTTTATGGACTTTTGTATTATTACGCTTGAAAATCTTTGGATAGAATTTACCAGAATATCGTTGTTGCCGACAACGAATATAACATCCCCGTTATCCACCAACTTTTTTGCTTTGCGGTGAATCTTTGTGTACATTTGCACGCCTTCTGGGTCATCGCTGGCAAGATTATAGCAGAAGACCAGTCTGCATTTGACTTTCTCCTTGACTCGTCTAAAGACCTCGAGTACACCTTCGGGGTCTTTCCAGGGGTCAAGCCTGGAGACCTGAGTAATAATCGGTTTATCAGTAGGGATTCCGGCCTTGCTTATATATTTCAGTATGGTTTTCTCATCCAGTTCCTTGTTTTTTAGCGTAAGTGGATTGATGGCCGGACACATAATCCTTTGATCTACCGGCAGGTCATCTTTGATGTATTTCTCGCTTGATATAACAATCTGGTCATACTTGAGCAAAAAGCCTTTTAGGAAATCCCACAGTTTCTGGTGTGGGTCGGTAAGGTCTATGTGGCATCGCCATATCCAGGGCTGACTTTTTCTATAGGACCTTATAAGAGGAAGCGGCTGAGGGTCGTGCACTATCACACAATCGTGGTATAAGTGAGTAAACCTTGCAAAATTGTCGTTAACCTGCAGATATAAACTTTTTTTCCTGTCAGACAGATTTAAGGTCGCTCCCTGAAGAGCGTTGTGAAACTTCTTGGTAACATTGAAAAAATCAGGACTTCCGTGCAGAATTCTCCATCCGCAGTCTATACCCACATCATTCATCAGGAGTACCAGCGAATACAGAATCTCAGCAACACCACCACCCTGATATGTCGAGTTTATGTGCACAATATGCTTGCCGTAAAGTCCCCTTGCTTTGCCATAAATTTCGGCTAAGGTGTCATCAGGTACAATTGTTCGGAAATCTTCAAGACGCAGCATCCCGTTCTCCCACCAGTTGTTTGAGTAGCGACCTGATTTCATACGTGTCCTCGACATTGAAACGAGCCTTTGAAATACCGGACCCAACCTTTATCGAATACGCCTGTTCTGGCAGAACAGTAAACATTTCTTCATCGGTATAATCGTCTCCAGCCGCCAACAAAAAATCCCATTTTTCTTTTTCGAGCCAAGATTCAGCAGCGTGGCCTTTGTTTATGCCGAGCTGCCTTACTTCAAGTATTTTGCTGCCTTCAAACACACCGACTTCCAGATTTGCCGTCAGATTTAAAATAGCGTGTCTTAACTCCTGGGTTCTGACATAGGCAAGCTCAGGGTCTGCTCTGCGGTAGTGCCAGACAAGCGAGAAATCCTTTTCTTCCACCGAAGAAGCAGGAGTTCGGTCCGAATAAAGCTCGAGGATAGGCCTGATTGCATCTTTCCATTCCGCTGTACAAGGCTTGAGACTTTGCCACTCTTGGTTTTGTTGCTTAATCCAAGCTCCATGTTCTGCAACTAACCCTACATTGAGGTTGCCAAGCCATTTTGCCAAGGTTATTTTGTCCCGTCCACTAATTACGACCACGCTGCTGTTAGGATTGCTCGATAGGCTCTGGAGCAAACTCTTAATTTCTTCATCCGGTCCTGCCTTTGCTGGCCTGCCTCTGAAGCCTACAAGTGTGCCGTCATAATCGAGCAGCAATAATCGTTTCCGGCTTCTGGCGTAATCACTGATCAGTTTCTGCCTTGCGGATTTGGATAGTTTGCGGACAGAGAGCTCTTGCTGTGTCTTTTTAATGTCAGATAACGCGTTTAAGAAATCACTCATCCATCTCGAAACATTGTAGCGTACAAGCCTTTCCTGCATCAATTTGTTCCGCTCCATTTGCTCTAATAAGGGCATCTCAAGAGCTTCTTTAATGGCCTGAATAATTGCTGCTTTATTATTCGCATTGACTATCAGAGCCTCTCCCAGCTCACTTGCTGCGCCCGTCATCTCGCTGAGAATTAAGACGCCTTTGCCATCAGTTTTTGATGCTATAAACTCTTTGGCTATTAAGTTCATTCCATCCCTCAAGGGTGTCACCAGGGCAACATCAGCGATGCTGTACAGTGCTGCAAGTTTCTTGAAAGGCAGAAATGTGTAGAGATACCAGACGGGCACCCAGCCGATTGTCCCGTGCTCTCCGTTGACTCTTCCTACAAGCTGCTCGAGTCTGTTCCTGAGCATTTTATAATCCTCGACGCTTGTGCGGGAGGGAACAGCCACCATAATTAAAGTAACTTTGCCCTTATACCTGGGATTTTGCGACAAGAATAAATCGAAAGCCTCTAATCGCTCGATAATACCCTTGGTGTAGTCCAATCTATCTATAGACAGAATAATTCTGCGTTTTCCTACTTTGGCAAGTATTTTGTCGAATTCCTTCCTGACGCCGGGCTCGTTAATGGCCTCGGAATATTTTTCGTAGTTAATCCCCATAGGAAACGCATCGACCTTAACAACGCGGTCGCCGACGGTAACTTTGCCCAGAGTATGTTCAAGCCCCACTATTCTGCAGACGCTACTGAAAAAGTGTCGAACGTAGTCATAAGTGTGGAATCCTATCAGGTCGGCCCCCAACAAACCATTTAAGATTTCTTCACGCCAGGGCAGCAGTCGGAACAATTCAAATGATGGCCACGGTATATGCAGAAAAAAACCAATTTCGAGCTCCGACAGTTTTTCCCGAAGAAATTGTGGAAGTAACATTAATTGGTAATCATGAACCCAGATACTGTCTCCCTTCTTCGCGGTTTTCAACACTTCATCGCAGAAGGTTTGATTCACTTGCTTATATGTCTTCCAAAAGTGATCTTCAAATATAGTGCTCACTGGGAAGTAATGGAAAAGAGGCCAAATCGTTTTGTTGCAAAATCCGAGGTAGTACTGTTCTATTTGCTTCTTAGAAAGAAATATGGGTATGCAGTTCTCAGCAGCCAATGTTTCTCCAATTTGGCCCTTATCCTCGGCGGTCAGCTTTTCAGTTGTTATTCCTGGCCATCCTACCCAGAGTCGCTCGTAGGATTCCGGCAGTGAAGATAAGCCGACTGCAAGCCCTCCTGGACTCGGCCGAAAATGAAACTCTCCGGCTCTTTTCGTTATACTAAACGGCAACCTATTTGCAATAACCAGTATTCTTCCCATGATTTTCTCTTTCACTTAAAGCTGTTTATACCAAAGGCACAAATAATTGCAAGGTTAAATATCTCTCGACTCGGCGACGAACAAGAAGGCTGACACTGGTTGACCTTTTTCTAAGACAAATGACTTTAAAGTATGGTTGAGCTTTTTGATTTTCAATGGCCAAAAAATCTTTTGTGTTGTAATATGTTACGTATCCGGTTTTGTGATTGTGTTACCGTATTTTTGGTATGCTTTGTACTTACTTTGTAATACACACGATGGAATACATAACATAGGCAATATACAATACGATATACTATTCAATCGAGAGTGTATAAACAGGGAGTAAAGGGATTTGACGTCGCCAGCGGCTAAAAAGAAGTCACTTCGCCTGGCTTTGATTGCGTCAGAACGTACGCTCTGTGATTATTCGGTGTTCTTAGAGCATCTGTTAGTTGGTTTAGCAGATGAGTCGATTCCTGTGGCTTTGGTCTGTCCGTTGAGCTGCGATGCGGCCTCTGTGTTCACCGGTGCCGCTGAGGTTATCTATCACTCGGTTTTTGAATTGCCGTTGTTGAAGTATCTAAATAGAAGGCACCTTGTTGAACAGCTCGCAAAATTTGAGCCTACCGTCTTACACTGTTTGTGCGAGAGCAGGGCATCGCTTACGAGGCATTTGGCTCATCAATTGGATTTGCCTTATGTGTTGATGGTCAATTCTTTTCAGAGGCGATGGAGGCATTTTATCTGTCAGAGGCGAATATATCCACTTTCTATTTCATCGGGGCACTGTGCAAAAATCATTGTCCCGGCTAAAAGCATCGCGGCTAATATTGCAAACGTTTATCCCCGCTTTGCTCGGCGGGTTAAGCAGATAAATATCGGTACTTTTGTAGCAGAAAGCGGTGGGTGTTTTTCTGAGTCTTCTCGACTTGCCAGTTTAGTAACAGCTTATCCGTTGGATAATGCCGATGATTTTGAGAATTTATTTAGCGCGGTCAGGCATTTAGCAATTGAGGGGTATGAATTTATGATGGCGGTAATGGGCAGCGGGCGGGCAGAGAGCCAACTGCGCAAACTTCTGGCCGCACTTGATCTCCTGCAGATTGTTACTATCGTACCGATTCTGAAGCCCTGGCGTCCGGTCCTCGCTGCCGCCGATATTCTCATTCAGCCTCAGCCAAACGAGGCTTTTAATCCCTTGTTGCTGGAGGCGATGAGCGTCGGCGCCGTCGTTGCAGCCTGTAAAGGCGGGGTCGATGATTTGATTATTAAGGACCGGACCGCTGTGGTCTTTGACCCGATTGATGAGCTTAGTATAATAGGCAGCCTGCAGAAGCTGTTAGATAGGCGGGAGTTTGCACGTAATCTCACCAGAAAGGCACGGGATTATTTGAGGGAAAATCACACCGTCAGCAAAATGATTTCCGCTACCCTGCAGACCTGCCGCGAGGCTGAGCAGTGGTCCAGCCGTTAAGGATTGCTTGTTGAAAATCTGCATCGAAATTGGGAAGGAGATGGCAATGCGGAATATTAATAGAACAATTGTAATTGCGATGCTGTTTTGTGCAGGTTTCGTGCTGGTTTGTTCTGTGAGAGCTGAGTCCCGAACCGCTGATGAAAAGCAGCCCAGCGCCTGGGAATTGCTTCGCAAGCATCGAGCAAGCCAGGCGAAAGTCACCAGCCCTCAGAGTAAAGAGCGCGTTGTTCATTTTCCCAAAGATCGGTCGTTAGGGAGGCTTTACATCCAAGATGCAACGTTCGTCAGAGAAATCAAATATTGGTTCCATTGGGGAGACTCAGCCGGATCGGAGTATCTGTGCGAAGCAAAAGGTAATGTTCATGTTCCTGCAGGTAAACAGTTGTCTCTCCGTGTCAATAAGACTGCCTGGAGAGACATGTCCTGGCTATCGAAGCTCCGGCCGGATGACCTCTATAGTCTTACACTTCCAGCCTTATCTACAGACCCTCTCAAACCGTCCGATGGGTGCATGCCGCATATCGCTCATCTGACCAGACTGAAGTCCTTGAACCTGGCTATGACCGGTGTCACTGATAGAGGCCTGAAGTACATCAGGAACCTTACGTCTTTGGAATACTTACATTTACCCGATCGAGCTACCGACCGGGGTCTGGCTTATGTGGTTGAATTACGCTCACTGAAAGGACTGTACTTTGGGTCTATTGGGGGCAGTCAGGTCACCGATGCGGGCCTGCGTCATCTCACTAAGCTCACCTCACTTGAAGAATTGTATCTCAGAGGAGAGCGCATGGGCGATGCCGGTCTGGCGTACCTTCGAGATTTGGTGCGACTCAAGTACCTGTGTCTTTACGGCACTCACTTCACCGACGATGGATTGGTCCACGTGAAAGCCATCCCTTCGTTGAGGATACTATCTTTTCATGAGAACCTGTGTCGAATAACAGACGCTGGCCTAGTCCACATATCAAATCTGCCTAAACTGGAAATCCTATGCCTGCACGGGATGAAGAGCATCACCGACGAGGGTATCGCTCATCTGTCAAAGATGCGATCGCTGAGGAAATTGCACATTGGCAGCTCACAAGTTAGCGACAGAGGGCTGGGGTATCTGTCGCAGATCATGACACTCGAACGTCTCGACCTTCCTCAAGACCAGAAGGGCATCACCGACAAAGGACTGGCGTATCTTGGGGGGCTGAAAAACCTCAAGCACCTTGCGATTTCCAGGATTCATTACATTGATCCCAGCATGAACAGGGAATATTACACTGACAAAGGCCTTGCGGAGTTGGCAAAGTGCCAGTTGCTCGAGGACCTCAGTATCGGCAGTATAGGCATTACAGATGCGGGAATTGACCACATTACGAAACTCGGCAATTTGAAACGACTAAATTTGTTCGGCTGTGACAACGTTACCGACATGGGCTTGGCTAAGTTAACCACGCTAAAATCTCTCAGATATCTGCGCGTAATACATTCTAACGTCAGCATCGCAGGGCTGAATGGTCTCAAGCCGATGCCCAATTTGACCAAGTTAAACGTTTACCCTATAAAGCGCGACGGCGTCATCTTGGATATCTCTGGTTTAACAACTCTTGAAGAGGTAAACCTGTCCTTCTCACGGAAATCAGGAGACGCATTCACCGACGCGGACCTGTTGTGTCTGGCTGATCTTAGGCGGCTTAAGTGGCTGCAGATTAGTCCACGTCATTTCACTGATGCTGGCATCGCGTATTTGGCCGGCCTTACCAACATGGAGCGTCTTGGTATTGGCGGCCCACATTTGACCGATGAGGGGCTGTCGTGCCTTGCCAATATGAAAAAGTTGGACCACTTAACTATCAGTGATGGAGACTTCACCGATAAGGGACTGCGTCACCTTGAAGGGCTCAAGGCATTGCGATATTTGAATATTACCTCAGCTAATGCCTTCAGCAACGCGGCTTTACGACTCTTACGCGAAAGTCTGCCCAACCTACATACCTTTAAGGTGATGCCGTAGAAAACTGCCGAGGTTAGGATTTTTTAGCGCTGGTTGCGGGGATAACAGCTTTGACTTGCTGAATGAACTTCATCTCCTGCTTGTCCAGTTGCTCAAATAGCCTGCTCTGGCGCATATCAAACGAGCGGCGGGGTCTGGCCTGCAGCTTATCTTTCTGTTCGCCGTTGTGAAAACACCATCCGGCTGCACCTCCCTCCAGGGCACCTTTCAGGTCTGCTAAGAAGTCTTCTGCCTTTGGTTCCCATCGCTTTGGAGTGAATCCTCGCCGAAATGGTTCCTGATAATGCACCGGCACAGTCCGGCCCAGTTGCTTCATCAGCTCATAATACTTCTTTGTTTGAGGCGCGGTTTGTCCCGGTGACTTGGCGTTGCGAGGCCGATGAGGAGCTAAAAAATCCACCCTCACCTCGAGAAGTATCTGTTTAAGCTCGTCGGGTTCGATGTCTCTGACGAATGATGCTGTAACCAGGCGATTCGGGTCCAAGTGCTTAATGAACTTTCGCAGCTCAGCTAATTCCTCGACCGAAACAAATCGCTTGTCGCGAATGTTTCTTTCGTTTCCCATATCCAGATACCAGTTACGGTAAGACTTTAGCGAGGTTACTAAAGTTTCGGCGGCACGACGCAGCGATTCGGCGTTTTGCAGCCGCACTGGTCCGGTGACCCCATTGCCGCGGGAAAGGGTTACGTCAACTATGATACCCCGGCGGTCACATTCGGCCACGAGCCATTGAAGCTTAGCCAGGTAAGGTTCGCGTGGCTTTCCTTCTCGGTCAATGGCTGAAACCTCGTTTTCGAATGCTCCCCAGGTTGCCCAGACGCGGAACCAATTGAATCCATATTTTTGCATGTCGTCGAGGTCGCGCTGGATGAAATCCTTGGACGCCCCCAACGCGCCATAATAGCTGATGCCCACCAGAAAAGTCGGTTTGCCGTTGACGGTGAACTGCCTGCCGTCAATGCTGAGCTCTGTATTAGCAAGGGCGGCACTGGCTGTCAGGATGCTTAGAAGAAGAATGCTTGGTTTCATCTTTGCCCTCCAAAAAGGTAATGCCGGTCCATTTTCAATTTAGCAGGCCGTAATCTTTCAATGTTTGGTTGAGGATAGTTTTCTTGCTTTCTTCCAGAGGCGTCATTGGCAGTCGCAATTCTTCCGAAGCCATATTGAGCATTGCCATTGCTGCCTTAATGGGTATAGGGTTTGTTGCCAGAGTAAGCATACTTTTACACAATGTAAATAGCTTTTTATGCCACTTAAGAGCTGAGGTAAAGTCTCCTTCCAGGATTAGATCAGTCATGGCTTTGACGTCGGCGGGCACGATATTTGCCACAACGCTGATAACACCCTTGCCCCCGATTGAGGCCAGAGGCAACGTAAGGGAATCATCGCCTGAGATGATGGTTATATCACAGCGGGTC
>Ga0209636_10000470_pt1 | contig 39234 bp, 39 predicted proteins | sample DeeMarSWOR152_54_FD_187464 | JGI IMG/M metagenome (GOLD analysis project Ga0209636, IMG submission 187464) | Marine sediment microbial communities from White Oak River estuary, North Carolina - WOR-1-52-54 (SPAdes) (version 2) | ecosystem: Environmental > Aquatic > Marine > Intertidal zone >... | reverse complement strand
TCCACTATTTTTTCTTCTGGGTAAATCGGAATACCGGCAGGATAGCCGGAGCCCGCCAATTCGGGTGGATATTTTCGCTTCTCTATGCCAGGGATCTGTGTGGCGGTAAAGGCTACGACTTCATATTTGTCGTTGTTCCTGAAGTAGACATTGAAGTTGTGGAAGTCTCTTCCAGCTGCACCCATTATGACAACTTTGGTTCTTCTGCCTTTGTCAGACAACTCTGCCATTATCTTTCACCTTCTGAACGACGTTAGTTCTTTGAATATCTTCTTTGAAAGCTTTTTCCGTTTTGCCCCGCACGCCGTTGTTTTCATGAGAAATGTTCTTTAAGACTGTTAAGAGATTAGATGCTCACAAAACCTGGGAATAGCAGGATCATGAAGAGGGAATTTCTAGATCCAACGGGGGCTGTTATTTTAATTCAATTCCTAAACTCCTTCGTAGGCGGAGTCCTGACTGTGACATTGCCGCTGCTGATGATAGAGAGAAACATAGACGTAGTCACTATTGGACTGATATTTGCGGCCATGCCATTGATATTTCAGCTTACGCGGATGTTTCTCGCCATCGTCTCTGACTTCTTCGGTCGAAAGCCATTCTTCATCTTAAACGGGCTGCTAAATGTAGTCTCAAGTTCGATCTACTATCTGGCCCAAACACCTCTGGATTTTCTCTTTGGAAAGGTTATGGAAGGAACAACAAGTGCTTCTCTGTGGGCGGTGAACAGAGCGACTCTTCTAGAGGAGAATAGAGAGAAGAGGAGAGCACTAGTTCACTTGAGAACCACTGCTTATTTATCATTAGCTCTCGGGAGCTTATTGGCGGGCTTCTTAATTGTCTGGATACTTTACGAAAAAACACTGATGCTCTGCATTTTCATAGGCGCAACGGTAGTTCCACTATCCCTCTTGTTGGCTACGGAAAAGAGAAAGAAGTTCAGCGTTCGAAAAGCCCTGCGCTATTTGGACTTGAGGAGAAAAGAGAAGACTTTCAAAATATTCTTGTTGCTGTTCCTTGTAATGGGATTATCCTTTGGCTTTCGCAGTGGCTACGTTTTTCCATTATTTCTTAGCGGGAACGGATTTGACACTGAGACCATTGGAGTTCTTCTTGGCTTGCAGACTCTATTGGCTGGTTTTTTCTTGTACTTCTTCACGAGGAAGATCAGAATAGATAAGCTTATGCTTCTTAGCGGCTCGTCCTACTCAGCTCTCTTCATCTTGCTCAGTTTTTCAAGTTATGTGTCTGCCGCATTTCTTGTAGTTGCATATGGTGCTGTTGACGGCTTGCTGGGCGGTGGTGTGGAAGGAATATTATCAAAAATCACCAGAGAAGAATCCTATGGAACTGACATCGGGCTGCTAATGATGGGACTACACTTCGGAACAACCATAAGCCTCGCCATCTCAGGGCTTCTGATATCCCTGTGGGGATTTGCGGCTCCTTTCCTGTTGTCAGCCTTAGTTCTCGTTGCCTTCTACATAACCGCCTATTCCATCTTAAAAGGGTAGACGCTCTGTGACAGGCACGTCTATTTTCGCGTTGAAATGTAAGCCCTTATGGCTGCGGCAGACGCATGTTCCACGGTCTCCGCCATGTTCATCGGCCGTTGTACCGTTCCAGCTATAAATATTCCCTTTATGGGCGTTTCTGTTGTTGCCAATGTTGGATGCAACTCTTTGAAAAAACCATCGGCATCTAGAGGAACCTTCAATTTTCGTTGGAGGTCAATCTGTGGCTCCAGCCCTACCTCCAAAACAACTAGGTCTGCTGTGATCGAGAGTAACTTAGCGGTTGCTTGATCGTAGACGTCTATGCTTAATGACTTATCTGCGAGCTCCCGGACTTCGGATGGTTCGCCGTGAATCAAAACAACATCAGACTCCCTAACCGTTCGGTAGAACTCCTCGGCTTTCCTGCCTACCGCTCGCATGTCAGTGTAGCAGATGTAGGCTTCCACCTTGTCCCCGTATTTGTTCTTGAGGATATAGGCGTGTTTTAGGGCGTTGAGACATCCAACTCTACAACAATACTCATTGTTGTGCTCCTCTCTTGACCCCACGCACAAAATGTAGGCGACACTATTCGGCTTCTTCTTGTCGCTAACTCTTGCGATTTCACCACTGGTAGGTCCGCTTGGACTGCACAGCCGCTCATACTCCATTCCGGTTATGACATTTGGGTATGAGCCATACTTGTACTGCCCCGCTTTCTTGGCGTCGTATGGTTTGAAGCCGGTTGCGACGATTATAGCATCTACCTCCAGCTGCTCCTGTTCTGATTTTTGTTCAAAGACGATGGCATCCTCTGGACAAGCGTTCTTGCAGGCATTACACGAGCCGTCTTTAAAGTAGAGACAGGTTTCCTCATCAATCAAGTATTTGCGTGGAAATGGGTAGGGGTGTGCGAGATAGATGGCTTTCCTCGCTGCGAGGTTCATCTCGTATTCTTTGGAGACTTCGACCGGGCAAACCTCTGCGCATTCGCCGCAAAGCGTGCACTTTTCCTCGTCTACGTATCTAGCTTTCTTAAACACGTTAATCTTGAAGTTACCTATAGATCCTGATACCTCTTGAATTTCTGAGTATGGAAGAACCTTGATATTTGAACGGTCAGCGACGTTTTGAACGATAGGTTCTACAAGTTCTTCGGCGTTTTTCAGTGTTGGAGAAACTTTGCATAATAGTGGTGCGTGGCCACCTAGGCGAGGTTCTTTTTCAACCAGATAAACCCCAAGTCCCACGTTGGCTAAATCAAGGGAAGCTTGCAGTCCAGCTACTCCTGCACCGATCACTAAGACCGCGTGTTTGTCTACCATCTTTTTCAACTCTATGTGAGGCAGGTCTAGAGGAGTTAGAAATCAGTTCAGTGGTCTTATAAGTAATACCTATAAAGTCTGAAGGTTAAGTGGTTAGGATATGAGCATCACAGACCTAACGACGACCAAGAAGCCGGATGCAGAACTTCGTCTCAGAGTACTGGAAAAGATTGGCGAGCATAGGCCCAATGATTGTTTCCAATGCATCCGCTGTACAAGTGGATGTCCATCTATGAAGATGATGGAACTGAAACCGCATGAGGTTGTGAGTTTAGCAAGGTTGGGATTTATTGATGAAGTCATTGAGTCTGGCATAATTTGGACTTGCGCTCAGTGTTTGAAGTGCAAAGAAAGATGTCCGCAAGATGTCGCGCCAGTGGATCTGATTTTGGCGTTGAGAAACTTGGCAGTAGAGAAAGAAGCTAACGTCCCGGAGATTGTATTAAGAAACATCAGCACGATTCTTGAAACTGGATTTATTCTGAAACCGCAGGAGACTATAACACGTAAGCTAGAGAAATTGGATCGAGAGAAGCTGGGTTTGCCGAAGATTCCTCAGCCAAGTGAAAAATTCCAAGCTATTATCCTGAAGGCTTTAGAGGCTACGTAGGAGTTCGCTCAAATGAGGATTCCAGTCTACTGGGGATGTGTCATCCCTAACAGTCAGTATGCTTACGAAATGTCCGTCAGGGAAGTCTTGCCAAAACTCGAAGTTGATCTAGTTGAATTAGAGAATGTCTCTTGCTGCGGTCTCCCCATGAGAAGCGTTAATGCCTATGTATCTGTTTACATGGCAATGAGAAACCTCGCCATTGCAGAAGAGACAGGTCTGAAAGATTTGCTTGTACCGTGCACCGGTTGCCATCTATCCTTCTCTGAAGCCTTGCACTTTTGGAAGCAAGACGAAGGATTGAGGAAGAAAATCGGCCTACTGCTTGCTGAAGAGGGGCTCAAGTACGACGGCATTATCAGAATCTGGCATCTCATTGATCTATTACATGATATGGTAGAGAAAGAAACCGTACTGAAATCCGTTAAGAAAAAGCTTGATGGCTTGAAACTAGCCTCACATTATGGGTGCCATATCATTAGACCGAGCACGCTTGGAAGAATCGACGATTCAGAGAATCCCCGGAAACTTGACGAGTTGATCGAGCTCTTGGGAGCGGAGAGCCTCCACTATCCGGAGAAGCTTGACTGTTGTGGAGCTTTGCTCCTATGGTCTCGTCGAGATGGAGCCTTTACTTTCTCGGGGCTGAAGTTGAAGGCTGTTCAAGACCGTGGTTTTGATGGACTTGTTGTCTCTTGTCCTGCATGTGGGATGATGTTTGACGCTAGACAGAAAGTGTCTGCTGCTACCGTGGGGGCAAAACTGAATCTTCCAGTCCTTTATTATAGTCAACTACTTGGAATCGCCATGGGAATTGATGAGGAGAAATTAGGGTTGCATCTTAATCGAAGTCCCGTAGATGAGCTCTTGGAAAAGATACGCTAGCGACTGTCTCCCAGAAAAATCTTATATGTGCACACCTACAAAAACACCTAACCTCAAAAGGTGAAAAAGTATGGTAAATTTTAGCTTCACAGAAGAACAGGAGCTGTTCAGAAAAGCTGTGAGAGAATGGTGTGCGAAGAACCTACCAATGGAAAAAATTAGGGAGATCGATAATAAGCAATGGGTTCCCGACAATATAGTTAAGGGAATGGCTGACCTCGGCTTATGGCTCATGACCATACCAGAGGAACATGGCGGAGCAGGAGCAGATTGGGTGACGGCATGTATAGCTGCTGAAGAATTAGCCTACGCCGACATTACCGTGGCAATCCCTGTGCACTTCTTGGTCGAAAGCAGTTGGGGCTTCGTCATGGACAGATACTGCACGGAAAGGGTTAGAGACGAAGCCATACGTCCAGCAGTAAAAGGTGAAGCGTTTGTCGGCATAGCCACGACTGAATCGGGAGGAGGTTCTGATGTTGCTGCATTCAAGTCAACAGCGAAAAAGGCAGGGAACGAATGGATTGTCAATGGCGAGAAGATGTACATAAGTGGCACAGAAGAAGCCCTCAAGCTTGGCGGGGGCTACTGGATAACTGCTAGAACATCGCCCGCACAGCCTGAGGCTCCACACAAAGGCATGACGTCCTTCTATCTTCCAATAAAGGCTCCAGGGGTTGAAGTAACCAAACGATTCGACGACATGGGCAGAATGGGCATATCAACCGGAGGGTTCTCCATGAAAAATGTCAAGTTGCCAAACGACTACCTTATGGGGGAGGAAGGTAAAGGCTTCTACATGACTATGGAAGGCTTTGACCTTGCTAGACTCTTGATCGGAGCCACTTCTATAGGATGTGCGCAACGTTCACTCGAAATAGGAATGGAATACATCAAGGAACGAAAAGCCTTCGGACGCCCAATAGGTAAATTCGAGGGAATCCAGTTTGAATTGGCAGACGATTGGGCAAAACTGGAAGCCTTCCGATCTTTAGTTTACAGAACAGCTTGGATGACTGAGGAAAGGTACAAGAGAAAGCGTTTCACACCACTCGAAGTTGTTAAGTATATATCGGCGGTTAAGCTACTAGGGCCACATCTTGCACTTGACATCATTAGAGACGCGATGTTATGGTTAGGAGCTTGGGGATACACCAAAGAATGCCCACTTGAAATGGCACTAAGAGGAATCATGTCCTACTGCATCGGAGCGGAAGGCGCCAAAAACATTCAGAGACTAGTCATTGCTAGAGAGTTGCTTGGGAAGGACTTTATCCCCTATAAGTAACTCTCTTTCCTTCTCTTCTTTCTTCAATGAAAATAGAACCAGAAGAATTCAGCTAGTCTTCAGCATTTTCTTTAGTGTAGCAGATAATGCTGGGACTATTTCGTAGAGGTCTCCTTCGACGAGATAGTCTGCAATCTCGAATATCGGTGCTTCCGGGTCTTTGTTTATGGCAACTATGACTTGGGAGTCACGTATCCCCGCCACATGCTGAATGACGCCTGAAATGCCGCAGCCGATGTATAACGCTGGCTTAATCTTGTGTCCTGAAAGGCCCACCCAATCTGTGAACCATTTCCGATCCTCACATAATGGTCTTGTGTACGCAACCTGCCCACCTAACACCTCAGCCAATTCATCAAGGATTCTAAAGTCCTCTTTCTTTTCGACCCCTCGTCCACCAGCAACAACTGTTTTAGCTTCTTCTATCTTGACCGCTGGCGCTTCAATTCCCTTAACTTCAAGAACTTCCGTTTTTGGTTGCTCAAGTTCAGCGTCGACTTTGATGACTTCGCCTTCTCTTTCTTCGCGCTGCGGCTTTTCAAATACCCGCAAAGGAACGGTTGCGATTTGTGGTTTGACTCTACAGACTTGGGTTGCAGCAGCGTTTCCCCCATATACGACTCGACCCATCTGAAGACTTCCACTCTTATCTATACTCAAATGGGTACAGTCCGGAACACATCCAGTTTCAAGCCTTGCTGCAAGCCTTGCTGCTACCTCTTTACCACGTTTCGTTGAGCCGATAAGAATGATATCCGGGATGTACTTTTTAGCTAGGGTCGTCAGAGCGCCGACGTATGGTTCCGCCTGCAAGCCTTTGAACAGAGGATGCTCAAGCAAGTAGACTCTACTCGCTCCGTATCCTATGAGCTCGTGTGGTAGATTTCCCAAGTCATGCCCAAATAGAACTGCCGCAAGTTCTGTTTTCAATTCGTTGGCTAATTCTCTTCCTTTTCCGAGCAACTCTAACATCAAGTCTCTGTTCTCTGAAAATACCCAAACGCCTTTGTGTTCACTCAATTTGCTTCACCTTCCCACAACTCCTTCTTTAATTAGTGCCTCCGCCAGCCTTTCAGCCACCCCAGCAGCAGTTTCACCCTTTATCACGATCTTCTTTCGCTCCATTTTTGGAGCTAGGACCTCTTTCACTTGGATAGCAGAAGCATTCTCGCCAACTTTCTCTTTTGAAATGCCGAGACTTTCCGCGTTCCACGTGACGATTTCCTTCTTCGATGCTTTCATGATCGCCATGAGAGACGGAATCCTGGGCTCATTTGTTTCGCCAGTAACGGTTATCAACGCTGGAGTCTTTGTCCTCACAGTTTCGTAGCAATCCTCCAGACTTCGCTCAGCGGTCACGATGTTCCCGTCCAAGCTAAGCTTTCTCACGTACGTCACTAGCGGGATGTTCAGTCTTTCAGCTAGGCGTGGCCCAACCTGAGCTGAATAGCTATCAACAGATGCTTCTCCGCACAGAATAAGATCGAACCCTCCCACTCTCTTGACTGTTTCAGCTAAGATGTAGGATGTCACCAATGTATCTGAATCTTCAAAGGATGGGTCAGTAACCATGTATGCTTTGTCAGCTCCTATGGCTAGAGCCTCTCGGAGAGTCGTTTTGGCGTCTTCTGAACTCACAGTTACGACGAAGACTTCTGATCCCATTTTCTCTTTTAATCGTACAGCCTCCTCTAAGGCGTTCTTGTCAAAGTCACTTATCTTCCGTGGCACTCCTGCAGTTATCAGACGCCTCGTTGTGGCATCAGCTTTTAGCTCAGCTACATCAAGAGCTTGCTTCAAGCAAACGATTATTCTGGACATTCTTCAACCTTCTGAGATGTTCTTATTGGTTAGTTTAGTATGCTTACAAGGTGAAACCAATTAAAGATTTTTGGCGCGTTCGTTAACGTGCTCGACCTTTCTTGTCTATCCTGCAGTCTTTTAGGTGGATGTGGATATTGTTTGTTGATTTTTATCTGTAATTCATAATGCTTTTCTGAAATGTCGAAGAATCTCGCTTTGTTTACATGAAAAGGTGGATCAAAAGTTGAGACATGAAACTCTGCTGGGAGTTTTGCTTGTTGTTTGTCTATCAGTGTTGCTCATTATGACTCCAGTCTCAGCAGACGATTTGCTGAAGACAGATTTTGAGAAAGAGAGCTTTGCCAAGACTGTTGACTACTTTGATTATGCGAGAGCATGGGCTCTGCTTCACGGGTTGCCGAGACCTACGAATTTCTGGCACGCTAATGTCTACATGACCTACGTTAACAAAATGGGCTTGAAGCTGTTGTACGCGGGGTTGCGCAACATAAGTTTGGCAGATCAAGCTTTTCTGACAATTCCCATGCAGACTCTGCTGCTGCATTACAAGACTGAGAACAACAGTAGAGACGCTTTAGTCGCATCCTCCTTCGTAATGCTGATGGGATTTAACGACACCGCAAAGTCAATTCACCCAGGCTCTCCAGATAGAAACGACACTCTTTGGGCCTCCATCAGCTTTGGAGTCAACCTCAAGCAACTATTTCCGAACGCCACTTTTCCAGCGCTTAACAGTGAATCCGAGACTTTTCCGCTGACTCCCTCTGAGGATAAGCTAACTTGGAAGTGGGGCATGAGGTACACAAACCTGACGGCTCTTTGGATAACAACACAGATCACTGATGAAAACGAGACTGATACAAGCAGACCGTGGGGACTGGCAACCTACGACGAGTTGACTTTCAACTACACTCTATCGATCGACCCAGACACACATGAGGCAACCATAAGGCAGGACCACGTCATAGGTCGTATGCGTGACCTTTGGACTTTCTGGGGGGGGTTCTTAATCTGGCCTCTATACAATCACTATAACAGCACGGGCTGTTATCGGTATGGCACGAAACTATCCGATGAGACCACTTACGACTATCTTCACAAGCACGGCGTTAAAATGAGCATCGTTAACTTCCAAACCTCAATCATGCTAGACCGCAATACGTATAGCGTCTCAGCGGATGGGCAAAACGTCACAGACAACGATGTCCTCGTAAGCGATTCTTCTATCTCGACCTACGCAGACGACGGCGAGAAGATCTTCGATACCTCTTTTGGCGTTAAACAGACCTACATCCTCTTCAATCACACAGAAGGTACGTCGCACTCGTACAACGCAACAACGAGAACCACCGAGATTGGCGGCTACGCAAAGAACCGTGATCTCTTCAGGTTCCACAGAGACTTCGCGAGGTATTTGCCACTCATTCTGGTGCATATGTATCCTCAACTCTATCAGAGAGCGAAACAGACTATAGCTAACATGACTCGGGCAGACTACCTATTCTTAATCTCCTACCCAGAATATGATGGCTACCGAATAGAGCACGATCCAACCTTCACCGTCTACTTTGCCGCGCCGACACTGCCTACCTACCCCTACTTTGGAGTCATAGTCCTCCTACTTGCTATTGTTGCTATAGTTGCAGTTGCTGTTGTGTTTGTGCGTCGAAGGAAGCCGGGACAACAACTACGATAGCCACTTAGATGCCAGATCGGAATCTGCCCACAATAAGCTGAAATCGTTTCCGCTCCTTTTTTTTCATGTTGACCGCCAAGATAGTCGCGTAAAATTTATATCTGAATGCCTTTTCTACTGTTCCGCAATACACGGAGGATTGTTTGAGATTGTCTACACAACTTGCTGGAACCCCTGTTTTGATACTACGTGAGGGTGCCAGTCGTTCCCGAGGAAGAGAAGCCCAACACGCCAACATCATGGCAGCGAGAATAGTCGCAGAGTCGGTGAAAAGCGCTCTAGGTCCAAAAGGCATGGACAAAATGCTCGTGGACAGCTTTGGCGATGTAACTATTACCAGCGATGGCCGCACAGTACTCGACGAAATGGACATACAGCATCCTGCCGCAAAGATGATGGTTGAGGTTGCTAAGACCCAGGATGATGAAGTCGGCGACGGAACCACAACCGCCGTCATAATAGCTGGAGAGTTGTTAGATAAGGCGGAGGACCTTGTCGAGAAAAATGTGCACCCAACAGTCATCATTGACGGCTACCGGAAGGCAGCGGACAAAGCCCTTGAATTGCTTGAGAAGATCGCTATTCCAGTGAAGCCTAAGGACAGAAAGTTCTTGGAATTGGTTGCTACAACCTCTATGGCTAGCAAACTGGTGGCTGAAAATAAAGAGTACCTTGCGAAGATAGCTGCGTCAGGGATTCTCCAAGTCGCCGAAAAGTCAGCAGACGGATTCAAAGTTGATATCGACGATGTCAAAGTGGAGAAAAAAGCTGGCGGATCGTTAACCGACACGAAACTCATCAACGGCATCTTAGTTGACAAGGAAGTTGTTCATCCAGGTATGCCCAGACGCGTGGAAAAAGCCAAGATAGCCTTAATCGATGCAGCTCTTGAAATCGAAAAGACAGAGTTCGACGCGAAAATCAACATAGAAAGCCCAGAGCAGATGGATGCCTTTCTGAAGCAAGAAGAGACTATGCTCAAAGAGATGGTTGACAAAGTCGTTGCCAAAGGAGCTAGCGTAGTTATCTGCCAAAAAGGGATAGACGACCTAGCCCAACACTTGCTGGCTCGAAAAAACATACTAACAGTGCGTAGAGTTAAAAAATCAGACATGGAGAAACTTGCAAAGGCAACTGGCGGAAAGATAATCACAAGCTTGGACGACATGACTAAGACAGATCTCGGCTATGCCGAACTCGTGGAAGAGAGAAAAATCGCCGACGACAAGATGACGTTCATCGAAGGATGCAGAAACCCACTTGCAGTCACAGTCTTGATACGCGGAGGAACCGAGAGAATCGTTGACGAAGCAGAACGTTCACTCCATGATGCGCTATGCGTTACGCGGGATGTTATTGAAGAACCAAAGATAGTAGCGGGCGGAGGCGCACCCGAATTAGAAGTCGCAAAGGCACTCAGAGAGTACGCTGACACTCTCCCCGGAAGAGAACAACTCGCAGTGGCACGCTTTGCAGACGCACTCGAAGCCATACCCACAACCCTAGCCGAGAATGCTGGACTAGACCCCATCGACATCATATCCGAGCTACGAGCTCGCCACGAAAAAGGTGAAGTCTGGGCTGGAATAGAAGTACACGACGGCAAAGTAAAAGACATGAGGAAAATCGGCGTCTACGAACCCCTCGCCGTGAAAAAACAGATCATCAAATCCGCCACCGAAGCCGCGTCCATGTTACTAAAGATAGACGACATAATAGCCTCTGGCAAAATGAAGGCCCCACCAATGCCACCAGGAGGCCCTCCAGGCGGACCAGGAATGGGGCCCCCAGGTGCCGGAGCGTTCTAGCAAAACGGTAAGCAATGAAAAAATCTCGATCGGCCCTCCAAAGCTTACACGCTTTGAGAAGGCTAGGATAGTGGGAGCAAGGGCTCTGCAGATATCTATGGGCGCCCCTGTCCTAGTAAAGCCGGTGGAAAACGTTTCGAATCCAATCGATATAGCGCTTCAAGAGCTTGAAAGCAGGATACTGCCGATAACCATTCGCAGAACGTTGCCTGACGGAGCCTACCAAGATATTCCTCTTAAATGGCTCCTCAAAGGCTAGACCCTCCCTTTTTTTGCAGGGGATCCTTCCAAAGTAGGTTATGTAATTCTCCTCAACGCATGTTGGATGTGTGAAGCATTTTTTGCAGGCAGTTTTCAGGTGAATAGCGATGACAGTGAAACTGAAGTTCTGCCCTAAGTGTGGTTCCAGTAAGATACAGTGGGCTAGTGGATTGCCTCAGCTATGGTCAATCTGGGAATGCAAGGAGTGCGGTTATCGGGGGGCGTTCGTAATCGAAGATGGCGCACTAGCAACCGAGATCAGAGAAAAGTACCTTTCACAATTAAACAATAAAGATAATAACGTTCTAAAGCGGAGAAAATCTTTGAACCCCTAGCGGTGAAGAAACAGATTATCAAGTCGGCGACTGAAGCAGCAACTATGCTATTAAAGATTGACGACATCATTGCCTCTGGAAAGATGAAAGCCCCACCAATGCCACTAGGAGGCACTCCAGGAATGGGTGGTGCCGGCGGAATGGAGGCCTGAAGGCGCTAGGGGAGTTCTAGCATAACCGCCGAAGAAAAATATCTGGTTTGGTCCACCTAAACTAACACCCTTTGAAAAAGTCCTGCAAATCTCCATTGGGCGCTCCCATTTTAGTAGAGCCTTCTTCAAGCCTATCCAACTCCGCTTCTCTGTTCCACATTGCTTATCACCTTAAACGGTGATTCCATAGCTTGTTTCGTTGCCTTCCCTCTGAATTTTGCCAAAGAAATATCCAGATTCCTTGTGGATTTCTTCTATCTCTTCAATTGTGGTCCTAACTGGCTTGTTTTTCGAGACCAAGTGCGCAAGAAGGGGAGGTTACGCTTGTGTTCTCAGGTTCTCAATGTATTCAGAATATCGAGGATAGAATTTGGCTGACGGTCTCGATAAAGCTAGGTAGTATTTTGCACGCGCGGCTATTCCGCGTATCTAGGGTAGCATTGGTTTCATTTCTTGAGTGCTTCTCTCATTCTCTTTATTGTTTCCTGTTCATTCAGTTGCTTCTGCCGATCTGCTTCACGCCTCTGCTTAATTTGCTCGTTGTATTCCTCTATACTCTCGTTAGTAGAGTCAACCAAACCTTTAATCCATTCGACTTTACCCTTAATTTCGTCTGGTAAAGTCAACACTTCAAGTTTGTTCCCAACAACAGCCACTGGGGTGCTCGCGTGCATACGACGACTTGCTTGTCGCTTTGCTTCGAAGGCTAGTATCCAATGGTGGTCTGGAGTAGAGTCTAACTCGAGGTCAAATACATACGCCCTAGGTAACAAAGCACTTTTCTCTATTTTCAATTTATCTGGGTCAACGGGCTTAAGATTAACCTTCCTTGAGAGATATGCCATTCTCATAACCCTCACAATACAGTCACGTTTTGGGTTCTGTTATAACTTTTCCTTCACCACCCATTGCCTCAAAAAGGTGATGCGCGCATACTGGTCGCTTTAACACTGTTTGGTCTATGATGTTTGATTTGGCGTCCGAAGAAGTGGAGATCTGCTTTGGTTCAGCAACGCATAATTAGTGGTGGTCATTCACGTTTGATTAACCGGTCAGTGTCAGAGAGTATCCAGCGATTTTCCCAGATATTAGAAGCAGATTTCTTTGATTAATGTTCATTCGTGCGCGTATGAAACAATGATAAAGATAAGCAGTAGTTAGAAACCTTTTACCGGGAAAATTTCCATCTCAGATAGTGCGCGTTATCTGAAATTGTAGAAAGGAAAGCGACAACTTGACCTCTCTTGGTCGACTCTCACCGCTTTTCCAAAGCTTCTCTGGCTTCTCTCAAAGTCTTCTCTATTCTTTTCCAATGTGAGCCATGCCAATATATTTGCCCACAATCTGAACACTTCCAGAAGTCATCGTAATAGGTCGAAGTTGCTTCAGGAATTTCGTTCATTATCTCTTCTTTGGAAACAGATATGATTCTAGAATTGCACTTGGGGCAACGTGATGTTGTGACGTCAAATTCGAGACTGATGTTAAACCGCTTAGCCAAATCCGTGAGTTTTTCAGCTTCTGTTGATCCTTCGACTAGAAAGGCAGTAAATCCCTTCGTCATAGCTTGTTGATAAAGCTTCAAGTCACGGGTGAGTATGACTCTACCTTCTGCTTTTGCAGTCCTAATCAATTCATCATCTTCAATGGATTTAGAGTATTTAACATCTTGTCCCAGCATGCGAAGCCATCGTGTGAGCTTACCTAGCATGCCGTCAGCTATGAATTTCAACCGTTCCACCGACCAACTCACAAGTAGTAAACCTGTCGTGCACTAATAATATTGCCTTTCAAAAATGAATGTGCTTCGCAACTGCTCTTCTATAGAGTCATCAAAGACTTCATGTGTCATATGTGTGAATCTGTCGAATAGACGGTGAAAGCGCGCACATCCGGTTGGCGCGTAAAAGTTTTAATTACGACTCCAACATCGCATAATCAGAGGCTTGGGCATATGATAACTGGACTAAAGATTAGAGCTCTTACAGAAGATGATCTGGATGCTGTAGTCGAGATCGATAGGAAAATTTTGGGAAAATCGAGGCGTGACTACTGGAGAAGGAAAATCGGATATGCAGATATCTACCCAAGACCAGCCCTAGTCGCAGAAATGAACGGAAAGGTCGTGGGCTTCATACTCGGCTACGTGAGCGGATGGGAGTTCGGAGTGCCAGACACTGTAGGCTGGATAGACACCATGGGCATAGACCCAGAATACCAGAACCGTGGCATCGGAAAGACCCTATTCAAAAGTCTCATAGAAGACTTCAGGCGCACAGGAAAGGAAGAGAGACCCGAGGCAGAGGAGAGCAAGATAGAAGGAGTGAATGTGGTCTATACTTTGGTGAGATGGAACGACTGGAACCTACTGAGATTCTTCCACAAAATGGGCTTCAAAAAGGGCGAGATGATCAGCCTAGAACTGAAAATACGTTAAGCCCGGCTTGCTAATTCCGATGCCAAGTTCCATCAACACTGGAGAGATCGCCGCTGGCTGAAATATCATGTTCCCTCTTCCTTTTAAGATGCGAAGACAACTTAATTCAGCCAAGAGATTGGAGGTTAATCTTTGAAAGAGGTTAGAAAGTCATGGGGAAAGGAGCTTTGGATAGCACAGGAGAAAGAATATGGTGGAAAAATTCTCATTATAAGAGGCAATCACAATACATCCCAACACTTCCACAAAGATAAGAAAGAAACAATCTACTGCTTCAAAGGGCGAGTAGACATAATCCTAAACGATAGGGTGGTCACACTAAAAGAAGGAGAAGACATAACCCTTGTCCCCAGAACAGTCCACAGGATTGTTGGCAGGACAAACTCGATCCTGTTCGAAGTATCAACCCCACAACTAGCTGACGTAGTGAGGCTGAAAGAAGAGTAGAAGCACTTCAGAATCCTCCTAAGACCTACACCAGGCATACTCAGAGTATTCAAGGTTCTACTCGAACGATTTGACCAGTTCCGGGCTTTGTGACTACCTCACATTCATCCATTACCAATCGTCCGTTTACAAACGTCTTAACTGGCTTTCCTTTGACCTTCCATCCGTCAAATGGGGAATGCTTGGCTTTTGAATAGAATCTCGACGCATCAATCTTGTACTCTTGCTTTAGGTCCACGACTACGAGATCAGCAGAAAATCCTTGTCCCACGCTTCCTTTGGCCTTCAGATTGAATACTTCTGCTGGCCTTTTTGAGGTTACCCTAACCAAGTCTCCTATTGTTAGGTGCCCCTCATTTATTTGAGTGAGCAACAAAGGAAGCATAGTCTCAAGCCCAGGTATCCCAGGTTTCGCATCCCAGACTGACTCGACGTCTTTCTCTTCAAGCGTGTGTGGAGCGTGATCCGAGGCTACGGAGTCGATTGAGCCTTGGTTGAGGGCGGTCCAAAGAGCCTTAACGTTTTCCTCAGTTCTCAGTGGAGGGTTTGTGAGTGCCAAGGTCCCGTGACGTTGCAGATCGTCGGACGCTAACAGAAGATGATGAGGTGTAACCTCGCAAGTCACTCGTACACCGGCCTTTTTGGCATTCAGGATAGCTCTTAGCCCAGTGGTTGAACTTACGTGGCAGAAGTGGACGTGAACACTAGTTTTTTTGACAAGTTTGACGACACGTTTGATTGTCTTGGTCTCGGCACCGGTTGAGTGAACCTCTAGATAGGCATTTACGTCTCTACGTCCAGCGTTTTCCATCCTTCTTCTGGTGCTTTCAAGCATTTCCGCGTCCTCAGCGTGTATGGCGACAGGAACATTCTGCTCTCGAGCTCTGTTAAATCCTTGAAGCAACATCTCATCGTCGTAGATATCTAGTCCTCCTATCCTCTGCGACATATACAACTTGAACCCTATGGCTCCCTCTTTGACTATCGACCGAACTTCCCCCAAAGACCTTGGAAAAGCTGAGAAAAATCCAACATTCACAATCGTCTTTGTTTCTGCTAGTCTCATGCGCTCTCTGAGAGTTTCAGCGCTCATTGTCACTGGTTTGTTGTTAGGCATATCGAGAGCGGAAGTTACGCCACCTGCCGCCGCGGCGGCGGTTCCACTGAAGAAATCTTCCTTATACGCTAGTTGCTGATCTCGTAGGTGAACATGCGGGTCGATCAAGCCCGGAAGCACAAGGTTTCCTTTGAGATCTACGTTAGCCGACGCCTTTGGAAGGTTTGCTTCTTTTGCTATCTTGAATATGTGACCTCCTTCTATAGCTAGGCCTGCCTTGACGATTCCTTCAGCGGTGTAGATTTTGGCGTTCTTGAGAAGGAGGTCTACCAACAAGGCACTGTCTCCTATTCTTCAGATATCCAGTCACCCATTTTGTTAAATGTCTTTTCGTCAATGCTTGATGGCGTTATGAAAAAATTTTTGTATCCACAAAAGATAACTGAGTCCTCCAAACGAGTGGTGGCAACCTAATTTGAAACCGATCACATCTATAACAGATGAAAGCGAGCTTAAGGTGTTTCTTGACGCCTTGGAAAATAGCCTCGAAGAAATCGAAGTTGAGAGAGGCGAGACCTTCTGGAAGAAATATATTCGAGAGCCGTCCGGTGACCTAGACAAAATTGAGCGCAGGCGCTCCAAGATAATCCTAAACGATCAATATCTGAGCGTGGTGAAAGAATGGAAGCCCAAAACGCGCGTCGCGCACTTGAAAAGACGTCTCCTTGTTCTAGAAAGGTTTCTTTTGAGAGAACACGTTGAAGCCAAGCCTGATGTGTTTGGCCTGCGAAACAAAATCAACGAGGAACACATAGCCTTTAAGCCGCTAGTTTCAGGAAAGGCGATGCAGAGAAGCGATGTCTATGAGATGTTGCGGAAGGATCCAGATGGACCAAAACGCAAAGCAGCTTGGGAATCCTTCTCCAAACTTTCACGCAAGGTCGAGAAGGATGTAAAACAACTGATGAAACTGCGGAACAAACATGTGAAGGAACTGGGTTACGAAAGCTACGATACCTACGCACTGCTTCAAAACATGATCGTTAAAGCTGAGCTTCTCGACCTCTACGATGAATTGTATAAGCTGTCTGAAACCCTTCTGCGCTCAGCGCTAGAGGAAGTTAGAGACAAGCTAAAGATTGATGAGTTGCAGCCTTGGGATATCTCTTACGTGATTGATCAGTTTGTCAAGCCACCAGATGCTCATTTCTCCAGAGACCTCATCTTTCAGAAAACAGAAGATTTAGCCAGATCGTTTGGCTTTGTCCCAGAAGAACTTCCAATCCTCATCAAACAAGTTGACATACCCTTCGGTGGACTCTGTTTTGACATCAAGATTCCGACGGACATGCGAATTCTGTCTAACCCAAGGGATGGACATAGGTTCTACAGTACCCTCTTCCACGAATATGGTCACGCTTTGCATGGCTGTTCCATACGTCAGGAATCATTCGCTTTGAAGCAAGAGATAGGATGCTTCTGCGAAGGAATGGCTTGCATAATGGAGCACTTTGCCTCAGACTATAACTGGTTGCACGAGAACACGTCTGTCCCCGACGAAGAAATCCGACGGTTCCTCAAAGCCAACAAGGTCTCACGTCTGTTGAGACTTAGAAACTTAATTGCATTGTCGACGTTCGAATTCCAAGCCTATGATAACCCAGATCAAGATTTAGACGAATTGTGGAGCAAGACCCGCTCAAAGTATTTGTTCGTGCCGGAGAATGAGACTCCTCAATGGGCATCTCAGTCAATCTTTACTACGCATCCTATATACTTCCAGAACTACGTTCTTGCTGACCTGATAGCAGCACAGACGATTGCCTATCTCAAGAAGACTTATGGAAAGCTACTAAACAACGCTGAAGTCTCGAAGTTTCTGATTAGAAACTACTACGCTCCCGGAGCCAGTGTTGACTGGCCAGAAAAGATCAGGAAGGCAACTGGGCGAAAACTCAGCGCTAAACCCCTTGTTGAAGAGTTGACAACTTGAGAGATGAATGGGGCGCCTTGGTGACAAGTCTATCTTCAGAGAGCAAGGGGTAGCTTCGTTTCATTACTTTTGGGATAGCAGGAAATCAACTTTCACTGTTAGCCAACGAGTTCTTCTTGGCATTCTTCACACAGGAAGTTTCCCTCAACCTCCTCGAGGGAGTCTGACCATTGTCCGCACTGGTCACAGTATCCTGCTAAGGGAGAAGACTCTGAAACCTCTTCTGCTGCTGTTCTGCCCTCAATGCGCGCCTTTTCTTGTATGATCTCTATGAGTTCTGGCGTGATGTTGAGGACGTCTTTGCTGGAGATTATTCCAACGAGGTCCCCTTTATACATAACTCCTAATCTTCTGACGTTCAGTTGGCTCATGCGTCTCGCTACTTCGCTTAGCTTTTCATCGGGATCTACGGTGATGAGGGGGGAGGTCATTACTTCCTTTGCGGTTAGTTTGGCTGGCTGGACGTTCTTAGTTAGGACTCGTGTGACAAAATCTCTCTCTGTTATGATGCCCAAGGGCTTTCCATTCTTGCTGGTGACAATTATGCAGCCTACTTTGTGCATTTCCATGAGTTGTGCTGCCTTATCAATAGTTGTATCTTCACTAACAGTAATTACTGGACTAGTCATTACATCCTTCACTAGCATTCGAGGTCTAATGCCAATCTCAGCCATAGCTACCATCTCAATACGAGGATAAGTTGGAAGGCTTATTAAACTGTCGTTTACTCAACATTTCCACAATTCACTGGACATCACTGATCTTCCTATAATGTTGCGCGCGCCTTTATGTAACAAACAGCATGAACACTGAAAGAATCAGCCAAAATAGTCCCAGCAGAAAGGTTATGGCAGTACCGGTCCAAAGCTTTCTCCGCGTTGGATAGATTGTGTGAAAGAAAATGAAAAAGGCTGAAAAGAGGAACATTAGAGCACCCATCAATAGCACGATCTTCAAGGCGAGTAGAACATTCCCTCCTCCAACCTGCAGCACTGCCAAGCTCAAAGCGGCCAACGTCCCAGGATACGACGCATTTATAATAGGTTTGATGAACTTTTTCTCAAACTCTTCAGCCATCTCAATTCCTTTCCTGAAAATGCTCATCGCATGTGCGAGTTTCGCGCACTAGAAGGTTAGGTTTTGACCTTTTATCGTTTTCTTCCCTGGATGCGCATGCTAGCTTGCATAGTTGTCGCACGCAAACTCTAGGGCACACGTACGATATGAACCGGCAAAAAAGTGCGCAGTCAAATGAGTCTTCCTTTGCCTAGCGGTATGAATCGTTGTATATCTTCTAAAGGAATCTCGAGAATCTGTTTCCTTAGCGCTTTTGAAGCTTGTGCAGCTAGCTGTTTGCGTATCCGTTTGGCAACCTCACTGCTCTTATGCTCTCCTGGGGCAATCTCGACACAAGTGTCCGCCTGCTTCGAGACAGCTTGCGGTGGACCTCCAACAACCAACAAATGGTCCTCTCCCGCCTTGACCCCAATAGCTACCTTCAGAGGAACATTCCGGACATAGTTTTTCGATCCATGGATCATGAAAGAGCCTTTCTTCAGATGCTGACCAGAAGGCGGACTCTTGTCTACTTGCTGTGGAGCGACCCAGTAGACGTCAAGCGCACCAAACATTTCTCTCCAAGCTCGAGAGTAGGAAGCTGCAAGTTGGGCTGCTTCTCTCAGAGTTCCTTCGGGCGGAGTTTTACCTTCAGTCTTGATCAGGACGAAGGGGGCGCCGTGAATATCTGCGTGGAAAACGATGTCATGTGGCTCCATGTGCTTTTTGATGAGCATCTCATTTGTTGTGGCGTCTCGCCCTCCAATTACGAGAAAACTGTCGGAGGAGTGGAACCACCTGAATTTCTCATACCATGCTTTCTTTCTTCTCTTTGGCAGAGGTCTACGAGTTTCTTCTACCTTTTCAACTTGTTTCTGCTGTAGTTCTCTGATCCTGGCTTGCGTGTCTTGAAGGGCTTTCTCGGCGCCCTCCAGCTTTTTCTCAGCCTTTTTCGCCTTGGTATAATAAGCGGCTGCGTTAACTTGAACTGAACGACGAAGATTAAGCGGAAAAACAACATTCTCAACTTCGACGTTGATTACTCGACGTTTAGGTTCGATGGAGTGGAAATGAACGGACTGAGGAACGCCTACCGCTTTCTCCCTTTGGACGTCTGATACTATTCTCTCCCAAGGCTTTCCCTGTTCTTTGTCGTCTTTAATCCTCTGAAGAAGAAATTGCAGGTTGTTAAGGTGCATGTATATCGTATCACCAATGTTCTTGTTTCGCTCAATCCTAGTCTTCAAGTCCTTCAGTGCACTCTTTTGGCTTTGGATAATTCTCTGTTGCTTCACTAATTCTCGATCAGCTTCGTTAGAGACTTTGGCTACGCTTTCTTTCAGACTTGTTTGTGCGTAATACTCGTCGAGAGCTTCGTTGAAATTCTTGTACAGTTTCTTCTCATATTGAGCGTACTTTTCTAGTGGAAAGGGAGCAACGTCAATCCAGTCGCCCTCATCAGTAATGATGGTACATGGTTCCACTGTGCCAGCAATGATCAACGAGAGAATGTGTTTGAGTTGATCAAAAATCCTCTCTACTTCTGGGTCGGTAAGAGAGGCACAGGAAATGTCTTTATCCACTCTTGCACGGAAGAGAATTTCTTCAGCGTAAAGGCCGCCTATGCTTAGGAATTTGGTCAGGGCACGAACGATTTCTAGCTTTCCCAGCCTTTTAATCTCGCCAAAGTCTTGACGATTCAGTGCAAGCGGGTTTTTTCCACTAGGAGGAGCATGTTGGAAAGCTTCGCCGCGTAGAACATTTCGGTCCCGCATTCTTCGATATGTTAAGGCGTGCAAAATTGAGTTCTGCGGATCCACGAGGATTACGTTTCCTCCGCCGAAAAGCTCTGAGACCATTTGGAATTCACCTTCTTTCGTTTTCACTCTGAGTATTACGATTCGTTCAAACTGATGTTGCTTGATTTCCATGACCACTCCGTTTCTAAGGTGTTTTCGTAGAGCCATGGAAAACGAGGAAGGTCTGCTCGGTCTTTCCACAACATAAGAAGTCAGATGAAACCGCCTTCCGGCCTCAACAATTAAGTGGAGGCGAGGCTTACCCGGTCGACGAAGCTTCAAAAGAAGAGTCCGCTGAGCAATCTGGTAAATGTTATCAACATAGGCATCCTCAACCAGTTTATTGAGCTCAGAGGTGATCGCAGCAATGTCGAAACTCGTCATCTCTTCCTTCAAAGCTCTTTCCTCAAGAACGTGTTAAGTTGAACATTCATAAACTCTTTGCATTCCGCACAACTTCCCCCGGGAGTGCGCGCGGAAATTCGATTTGACTCCGCGATTGGAGTGTTCAAGATAGCAAAATCTTTAGAAAGCGAAAACAACATAACTGCGCCTACAAACTATAGATGGACAACGAAAATTGGGGTGCTGGATTGGATCCGTTAAAAATCGCTTATTGGAGCAGGGTTGGTTTCGGCTTCTTGGCAGCGTTGCTTTGCGTAGTCCTCAGATTTGGTCAAGTTGACAATCCTTTTCTAACTGGCATATCCTTGGCATTGATCCTGTACATAGTTACATACTATGTTTTCAAGGTGTTGTTCGGCACTAAGGTGAAGAAGAAGTCTAAGCTGGTTACGATGGGAATTGGCGCCTATTTCCTCACATGGATCCTAGCTTGGACTCTGCTTAACACCCTCATGCATCCCGCGGCTGTCTTCACGTACTCCCCAGGCACTCCAACTGCAGGCAACACGATAATCTTCGACGCAACTGAGAGTTACGACCTAACCAGTCGCATTGCCAGCTATAAATGGAATTTTGGTGATGAAAACGAAACTGAGTGGGTAGAAACCCCAATCATAACTCATGTGTACACGGCGGCTGAGGACTACACAGTGATTCTAACAGTCAAAGACAGCGAGGGATATACAGCTGAGGCAACGAAAACAGTAGAAGTTGGTGGTTAGCGCCCTCCAAACGTTATGCTAGTTTGGTCTGCACGATTCTCTTGGGCGGAATTTTCTTTTCTAGTGTCGGCTTTGCGGTCTCTTTCTTGACGGTCTCCTCTGGTCCACTTTCTGCTGGCTGCTTAGTTTTCTTCTGATCATCTTCTCTCTCAGCCGTCTTAAGTCTTGTTAGAGCGCGTATATAATCTGCCCAAGCCGAGAAGAACCCTCGGTCATAATCCGCATGAAGCTTGTCTTTCGCGGATTTTAGGAATTCACGTCTGTGACGTTTCAACTCATGCTCATCGTTTGTATCTACATTCGAAAGAAACACGTATTGGTCGTCATTCGTTTTTGTTGCCAAGACTATTCCTTGGAGTGCTTGGAAATATCCTCTATTCCACTCAGTCTCGTGAATCTTTAATTTTATTCGTTCAAGTGTACGTTCAGCCTCAGCGAACCGCCTATTTGTCACGAGTTGGAAGAATCGAGCCACAAAGACCCGTGGAATGGGCATATTACCTTCGTCCCGGTTGATCTTCTTCAGTCACATCAACTATTCCATCTTCGGTGATCTTAAAAACTCTCTCTCCTTCAGGAAGGTATGGACTTGAAACGAGGCGAGCGATTCTTATTGGACCTCGTGCAGACTTCCGAAGAAACACTCGTGTGTGACTCGTATGGGCAACGATGTGACCGCCTATTGGATGTACTGTGTTTCCGAAGAAAACATCTGGCTTGGCCATAACCTGGTTGGTGACAACTGCTACAGCGTTAAAGGCTCGAGCTAGCCGTATCAATCTGTGTAAATGTTTGTTGATTTTCTGCTGCCTCTCTGCAAGCATCTCCCTGCCCAAATACTCGCTTCTAAAGTGGGATGTTACGGAGTCCACAATTATCAACCGGATGTTGTTTTCCTTCACTACCTTATCAGCATTATCGAGGAGGAACATTTGATGATCTGACGTGTACGCCTCAGCAAAGATAATGTTCTTCACTACATCTTCAAGATCTAAGCCCAAATGTTGCGCCATCTGAACGATGCGTTCTGTCCTGAAAGTGTTTTCCGTGTCAATGTAAAGGGCTCCACCACCTAGTCCTCCCCGGTCGGGTGGCAATTGTACGTTCACGCACAGTTGGTGGCATACTTGACTCTTGCCACTGCCATATTCTCCATAGAATTCTGTGATTGTTTGGGTTTCAAGCCCTCCAGCCAGGAGCTCGTCCACGGTCTTGCTTCCAGTTGCTAGGCGTAGAACGTTTTGACGCATTTTTAATAGCTCATCCACGCGGATGAAAGAGAGTGCCATGGATGACCGCGCTTTCCGAATGACCTCTAATGCACGTTTTTCGCCAATGCCTGCCGGCTCAAGTTCTCGTGCCGTTGCAGTGGCTAAAGACTCTACAGTGTTAAATCCGAGTTCTTGTATTTTTTTGGCTGTTGCAGGTCCTATGCTTGGCAAATCCTCTAGGCATTCATACTTCGTCTTTTTCAGAGGCTCCTCCTCATTCATTTTGGTGCCTCAACAAGAATCTAGGAGAGAGTTAGAGAAGCACATATTTAAATTAGACGAACGAGAGGACAATGGATTCTGAGAGAGTTCACACTGAAACTAATACATATGTAAGGGAATTTCCGTAAAAGGTATAAGGACTTAACATTTAACACTTAGGCTCTTCAAGGAGGAGAACGTATTGACAATTGAGAACCTTGTTGAAGATGTCGCCGTAAGACTTCTGCAGTTAGCTGTTACAGAGTTGCCCAATGACGTAAAAGAGGCTCTTGAGAAGGCATACCGTGACGAAGAGAGTGAGGCGGGAAGAACTCAGTTAGAGGCTATCATAAACAACGTCAAGTTGGCAGAAAAGACTCGCACACCCATGTGTCAAGATACTGGAGTAATCATCTTCTACGTAAAAGGAGGTGCTAAAGCCAAGGACCTTGACAAAATCGAACAAGCGCTCCGTGAGGCCACCCAAAGAGCGACAAAGGAAGTGCCACTGCGCCCAAACGCTGTAAACCCCTTGACTGGGGAAAACTCTGGAGACAACAGTGGAAGATTTGTCCCCTTCATTCATTGGGAGATCGTGCCTGGAAACAATGTTGAGATCACTGTCTTCCCAAAGGGAGGTGGTTCTGAAAACGTTTGCGCGCTAAGCATGATTAGACCTGGTGAAGGTATAAAGGGCTTGAAGAAGTTTGTTGTAGACACTGTTGTTAGTGCCGGCGCAAAACCATGTCCTCCAAACATTTTAGGAGTGGCAGTAGGAGGCGGGGCTGATATTGCAATGAAATTGGCCAAGGCCGCCTTGCTGAGACCACTAAATCAGCCAAATCCCGATCCACAATTGGCTCAGCTTGAAAAGGAACTCTACGAGGCTGCTAACAGCACTGGAATCGGACCCATGGGACTCGGAGGTAAGTTTACAGTATTAGGCGTAAACGTAGAATATGCCCACAGACATCCTGCATCCTATCCTGTCGCGGTAGCGGTTCAATGCTGGGCTGCAAGGAGAGCCTCAGCGAAGATACATCCAGATGGAAAAGTTGAGTACCTAACACATAAGGTGGTGTAAAAATGGCAACCTACAAACTCAAAACTCCGATTTCAGAGGAAGACATACGAAAACTGAAGGTAAATGACGTCATCTATATCACTGGAACCATGATAACTGCCCGCGATGCAGCCCACAGAAGGGCGCTTGAGCTCCACAATGAAGGAAAGAGGCTGCCTTTGGACCTTCAAGGATTAGCCGTATTCCACTGCGGGCCCATCGTAAAAAAGGAAGATGACAAATGGATAATAGTTGCGGCAGGTCCCACCACAAGCACTCGCATGGACATATTCGAAGATGAGTTCATCAAGAATTTCAAGGTGCGCGTGGTGATAGGCAAGGGTGGTATGGGCAAAAGGACTACTGATGCCATGGAAAAGTATGGCGCGGTCTACGGAGCCTTCACCGGAGGAGCGGCAGTTCTCGCGGCAAGGGCTGTAAAGAACGTTAGAAGTGTCGAGTGGTACGATTTAGGAATGCCGGAAGCTATGTGGGTAATGGAAGTTGAAGGCTTTGGACCACTGACCGTTGCCATCGATGCCCACGGAAACAACCTCTTCGAAAATGTCTTGAGAAAGGTAGAAGAAAGCAAACAGAAGATTTATGAAAAACTGGGCATATAAGCGAATTCTTTAATTTCATCGGACGTGCAATAGGATGGAAACACTAACCCACGACATAGTCATAGTTGGAGCTGGCATAGCCGGTCTGAGAGCAGCCATAGCTGCCGCCGAAACCAGCAGCAAGATTGATGTAGCTGTCGTCTCAAAAGTCTACCCCGTACGCTCCCACTCCGTCTGCGCTCAAGGGGGAACCGCAGCCGTAATGAGAGACGGAGATTCCTACGACCTCCATGCTTGGGATACCGTTAAAGGAGCAGATTTTCTGGCGGATCAAGACGTAGTTGAGTTCTTTGTGAGACAAGCTCCCAAGGAACTTGTTTTGTTAGAGCATTGGGGCTGTCCATGGAGTAGAACTCCTGACGGAAAAATGGACCAACGGCCCTTCGGTGGACACAGCTTCCCAAGAGCCTGCTTCGCAGCCGATATGACAGGACTAGTTGAAATGCACATGCTCTATGGAAGAGCCATAGTACAGGAGAACATAGCATTCTATGACGAATGGTTCGTTACATCTCTCATCCTTGAAGACAATGTTGCTAGGGGCTTGACAGCTATTGATTTGAAGACGGGTGAAATGCACGCATTACGCGCGAAGGCTTTTATAATGGCAACTGGCGGCTATGCCCGTATATATGAATTCACAACATTCTCGTACACAGCAACCGGAGATGGAATGGCCATGGCCTATCGAGCTGGCGTACCTCTTAAGGATATGGAATTTGTCCAGTTCCATCCTACAGGTCTTGTTCCATCAGGAGTACTGATAACTGGGGGGGCTCGTGGTGAGGGAGGATACCTGATTAATGCTAAAGGCGAGCGCTTCATGAAACGTTATGCCCCTGAAAAGATGGAGCTAGCTCCACGTGACATAGTGGCGAGAGCAGAAACAATCGAGATTCAAGAGGGACGCGGATCAGAAGGTTCTTACGGACCCTACATAGGTCTAGACCTTACACATTTAGGTGAGGAGAAGATAAACGAGCGGCTGCCTTTGATACGCGATGTGGCGATAAAGCTTAGCGGTGTAGATCCTGTTAAGGAACCCATACCTATCAAGCCAGCGGCCCACTACTCTATGGGCGGAATTCATGCCAATATAAAGACAGAAACACCATCTACAGGGCTTTACGCAACTGGCGAGTGCTCATGTCTGAGTGCGCATGGAGCAAACAGGCTTGGCACGAACTCGACAGCAGGCTGTCTAGTTTTTGGTTCTGTTTCAGGCGAAGAAGCTGCCAAATATGCCCTGTCCAGTAAGATGCCCAACCTTCCTCGCGAAAAGGTTGAGGCAGAGGAGGAAAGAATCTTTGATGGAATTTTGGGCAACGAGGGTGACGCGAGAGTTCCTGTCATCAGGGATACAATGAGGCGTATTATGAACGAGAAAGTCGGAGTATTCAGAAGGCAGGATGAACTCGAGAACGCCTTGAAAGAGATAAGGCAGCTTAAGAAGCAGTTCAAGGATATCACTATCGAAGACAGGAATAAATCCTTCAATACAGAGCTCATAGGAGCCCTGCAGCTTGACTTCACACTAGATCTAGCCGAGGTTACAATAACCGGCGCACTTGCACGAACAGAGTCAAGAGGAGCCCATTCTAGGCTAGACTATCAGAAGCGTGATGATGATAATTGGTTAAAACATTCACTAGCCTACTTCACGAAGGAAGGGCCAAGACTCGAATATATTCCAGTTGCAATAACTAGATGGCCTCCAACCAAGAGGGCTTACTAGAGGGTCCATAATGCGCTCTAAGAAAGAGAAAATTATCAAATTCAACATACACCGCTTCAATCCCGAAAACAATAGGCACTACTTATCCACGTACAAGGTGCCTGCCCGCCCAGGGATGACCATACTTGACGCCTTTCTCTACATCAAAGATAACGTTGACGGGACGCTCACATTTAGACACCAATGTAGAATGGGGCAGTGTGGAAGTTGCGGAGTCGTGGTTAATGGAAAACCAATGTTGGCGTGCTATACACAAGTACTTCAACTCGGAGTCGATACCTTAGAAATTGAACCTCTCTCTAACTTACCTGTGATCAAGGATTTGGTCGTCGATTTTGAACCCTTCTTCGAGAAGTTTGCAGAAATTAAGCCTCTCTTGATAAAGACTCAGGAGGCGCTCAAGAAGCCTACTGAATTTGTTCAGGTGCCAAGCGATTTTAAGAAATACTGGGACAAATCAATCTGTACGAAGTGTTCATTATGCTATTCATCCTGTCCAGCCGAAATCGACCCGAGATTCCTCGGACCTGCAAGCTTGACTCATAATTATAGATTTATGGTAGATACACGGGATGAAGGACTGAAGGAACGATTGAAAGATGCAACAGGGACGATATGGATGTGTACTTCCTGTGACTCCTGCACACTAAATTGCCCAAAGGATATTGATTGCGCCCTTGCATTGGATGATGAACGCAGTCTCATAGTTGAAGAAGGCGCTTCCATGCCGAGGACTGTCAAAGATGTGTTTGATAGCGCGTTCAAGTATCACAATCCTGTGCTCATGCCTCCCAGAAAGAGAACAGAATGGGGTATTGGGTTAGATATCAAAGAGCTCCCTGTGGTCGGAAAGACGGATATTCTGTACTTTGTCGGCTGCCTATCATCCTATGACGAAAGGAACCAAGAAATCGCCAAATCCTTAGCTCAAATATTCAGAGAGATCGATGTTGACTTTGCGACATTGGGCAATGAAGAGTGGTGTTGCGGAGATCACATTCTACGACTTGGCGAGAAAGGTTTGTTTGAGATGCTTGCAGAGCATAACGTGTCCGTATTTAAGGAATACAACTTTGACAAAATCGTAACGATATCACCACACTGCTACCATACTTTCAAAAATGACAAGCCTTATGCAAACATCAAGACCAATGTCGCGCACTATACCCAAGTTATTGTCAAAGCTATAGAGGATGGAAGACTTAAGCCCAAGAAGGCGATTAGCGGGAAAGTCACCTACCATGACCCCTGCTTCCTAGGTAAAAGAAGCAACATCTATGATGAACCGAGGAAGATATTGAAATCCATACCTGGTTTGGAGCTTGTTGAGATGAGGCGAACAAGAGAGAACAGCTTTTGCTGCGGTGGAGGGGCTGGAAGAATCTGGACAGAGGAGGCGACCCCCGAAGATCGACCCAGTGTAGATAGGGTTAAAGAAGCTCTCGAGATCGGAGCTGAGATCGTCGCCACAGCCTGCCCCTTCTGCGTAACAACCTTGGAGGATGCAGTGAAGGTCTTAGACGTAGAAGACAAAATTGCTGTGAGGGACGTCTCTGAACTCCTGAGGAGAGCATTATAGCACAAATCGCGTCAAATCTTGGACACTCATTTGCAGAATCTACTTGAAGCCTAATCGGAACATACCACGAGCCTATACTTGGGCTAGGTACAGGTACACTTCAAGAAAGGATCTTTATACAATAAACACTCCGGCAGTACCTAGGACTATCATAGCTGATCCAGTGAGGATCTTTAGAGTAACCTTTTCCTTCAGCAAGAAAACGCCAAACAGTGCTGCAAAAAGCGGTGATATTGAAGAGATTGGAACCGCGCGTGAAGGTTGAATGTACGAAAGGCTTACCGTGAGCAGGAACCAGCCAAGACCCAACGCTACGATTCCACCAAGGGCAAGAATACCCCATGTTCTTCTCTTCAACCTTATGAAGCGGAATCTCCGGTCTATAAGCGGAGAGAGCGCTAGAAACGCGAAGGTCGTTGTTAAGACTCTAGCCGAGTTCACAACCAATGCAGCATCTGCAGCCGAGAGTTCGGAGCGTCTCTGCGCGTGATCCATCATGATTATGCTTACGGACCAGACCAGCGCAGTAAACAGGGCAACGGAAATTCCTTTGAGTAGAAAATGTCTCGTCAAGTTGCCCAACTTATCTTCCACTTGGCTGATCAACCATATGCCTAAGACTATGAATACGGCGCTCATGAGGAGAAATGGCGTGACGTTTCCCCCAAGGAAAACTGCTTCGAAGAAGATGGTGAACAACGGATATGTGCAAGTAACGGGTACAGCCCCAGATACACCGATCAACTTCAGGCTAAGCATGTACGTTGTGTCACCTAAGCATAGACCAACAACACCGCTTAAACCTGCAAGAGCCACTGTATATGGCTGCAAAGTCGCTAGGTCTCCCAATCTTCCAGCAACGACCAAACAGGCAACAAGAAAGATTGTCGTGGAGATACATCGTGAAATGTTGGCCGAAACGGGTTTTGTATCTGCTAAGGCTACCTTGTATAACGCAGCTGACAGAGCCCAGCAAACTGCAGCGCCCAAGGCAGCAACTTCACCAAGCATATCTTCACTTCAACAATCTGTCTACAGTATTATATGGCAGGATTATCTTTGTGCGCTAGCAAGTTTGGCGTAGCTTTCCCACTGGATGAGCGGAAACGTCTGTTCGAACCCTACTACAGTGAGATATCCGCCGTGGCAAATCCTCTGTTTTTCCTTTGCCCAGATATGGTTCCTCAGACTTGTATGCCACTCACCAATCGTTCTTTCTGACGATGGCTGAAAGACTTGATTTCTCGTTCTCTCTTCATGGCGTCACTGCGGCTGTCGAACTCTTCAACATACACTATCTTTTCGGGTTTATGTATCCTTGTGTATCTGGCGCCTTGACCTTTCTTGTGCTCTTCAATTCGACGTCTCAGATACTTGGCGTATCCAGTGTAGTAGCTGCCATCTTTGCAGAGAAGGATGTAAACATAGTAGGGCATCCATCATCAACTCTCAGCAAATCTGCACATTTCGGGCAGTGGCGACGTCGACACCCGTGCAAATGCGGTCGCGCATTCCGTAAGAGGAGATAACTGCCAACGTCATCTCTGCACCAACCTGCGAATAGAGGCGTTGATAAAGGAAATCGGGGCGTCTGTTCGAACGCCTCTGCTGCTAAAATGAGTGGGTGATGCTTGAAAACCCGCGACCTTAAGTTCCTTGATTACTTCAGCGAGGGGTGGGATTGGCAGGTTTAACTTGTCGCATATTTTGTCAATTACGTAATATGGAACTGGCGCTTCAGCTTCTTCCTTGGCTAAAGAGAGCAATCTTGCTATCCTCTTCTCTTGCCCAAGCCTTTTCCGAGCGAGATCTCTCCTCATCAAAGTGCAAAAATCTCTTTCGAAAATTCTGCCGAGAAACAGAGGTCCAGCTGTGGCCAATTTTGAGCCACACTCGGGGCATTCCAGTTTGAATGGAGAGAACATTCCTTCGCTCTTTTCCCTATGCAAGCATTTGAAACAGTGAACAATGTGTCCCATTACTCGAATGCTCTTGTCGGCCTGCTTCGCACCATGATGGGCGATAGCGTACACTCTGATGTAGTGGTCTGTACTGTGACTAAAAACAACTTCAACTCCTACCTCATGCTTCGCCGCTACCATCACCAAACAACCAGCCAAGAGACGGACAGCAAGCTCGTGGCAATATTCTGTGCGCAACGATTTCCCTCCATACTTTCTAATACAGGCCCTAAGATGGACACCGCACAAAGGCGCCATATCAGTTGCAGTCAGGGCAAGCAAGCCTCCGTCACGCAAAGCCCTAATAGCAGAGTCGAGATATCGCACAGGAGGCCCAAAGGGGTCAATGTCGATAAAGTCAAACCGTTTCTTAGGCGCTGCGTAACGACTTAAGAGAAGATTCGCCTCCTCGTCTGCAACAGACACGAGCTTAGCTAGCTGATTACGTCTAACATTGAACCTAGCGAGACGAGCCGCCTCAAAGCTTAGATCATTCAAAACAACCTTTCGAACCCCATCAACTTCCACCGCCAATCTCATGCCTCGAATACCACAGCCGGTTAGTGGTTCGCAGACAGAGATTTCTCTCCCCAACATCTCTTGGTACGCTTGCAACGCCAAGACTGCCACGTCTCTGCTGAACTCCATAACTGGGTTGTAGAAGACTGGAGCCTTCGATGGAGCGTATTCCCAAGCTTCCTTCACAAACGCTTCAAGTTCGGGCACCACAACGCTGACATCACCCTCCCTTATCACTTCTGTTGGAAAACTGAAACTCAACTCTGCGTCCTCGAAGGTTTATCAACCACAAACTCGTTAATATCTTTGCTAAAATAGTTGTGAAAAGGAAAATTCAATGACGAGCGGGAAGCGACTTATATTCATAACTGGGCGAGCAGGCATCGGCAAGACAAGTGTTCTACTTCGGGCTTTGAACGATCTGAAACGCAGAGGTTATAAGATCGGCGGCATGATCAGCCGCGAAGTCCGTGAAGGAGGAATCCGGGTTGGTTTTGAAATCGTCGATTTCTGCAACGGAAAGAGAGGTTGGTTGGCTCATAGAAACCAGGCTATGGGTCCTCAAATCGGCAAGTACCGAGTCAACCTCCGTGATTTAAATGCAGTTGGTTCACGGTCGATTCTCAATGCCACAGCGAGTGACGACATAGTTGTTGTAGACGAGATTGGACCTATGGAGCTCCTTTCACAAACCTTTAGGGACGCGGTTGTACAAGCGATAAAGAGCGAAAAACCATTGTTAGGTACCATTCACTACAGATTGAGAGACCCTGTTATTCATCTTATTAAGACAAGAAGAGATGCAGAAATTCTGGAAGTCACTTACGAAAACCGAGAGAGTCTCCACAAGATGGTTGCTGAAATGGTGGATTCCCTTTTGAAAGCAGCTAAGCTTGATCAAAGCAGTTCACACAAGAGTAGCGTTACTTAAGCATTAATGCGGGGCTGAGACATGTTCGTCGCAGGAGTTGATGACGCAGGACGAGGGTCGGTAATCGGACCTCTTGTTATCGCAGGGGTTCTACTTAACAAAGAGAATCTCCCCAAGCTGACGGAGTTAGGGGTCAAAGACTCAAAGCAGCTTTCGCCTGGCAAAAGAGAGCGACTTGCTGAAGAGATTAAGAAGACTGCGCTCAAGCATCACGTCATCAAGCTTTCTCCAGCTCAGGTTGATGAAGTCGTTGAAACTGGAAAAAAGCTTCACAAGCTTAATTGGCTTGAGGCTCGAACCATGGCTAACGTGATATCGGCTCTCGAGCCTGATGTAGCCTATGTTGACGCATCGGACGTGTTGGCTGATCGGTTTAGAACGGATATTATGGAAACTCTAGAATTCAAGGTTCAAATAATATCTGAACACAAGGCAGACGTGAAATACCCGATAGTCTCTGCAGCCTCCATAATAGCCAAAGTCGAACGCGACCAAGCAATATCAAGGCTAAGAGATACCTATGGAGACTTCGGATGCGGCTACGCCACCGACTCCAAAACACTCCAATTCCTGGAAAATCTAATCAGAGAACTTGGCAGCTATCCCGATTTTGTACGCAAATCTTGGAAGACAGCGAAACGATTGAAAGAGAAGGCAAAGCAGACGAAGCTGGTCTAAAGTTGCGCGATTAATTCTTCTTGGCACTGGATTTTTGCGAAATCCTTGTGACAGATTGATGGGATGTTGTTGTTCGGAATTCCTCCATCATCATCAGTTATAAAAATGGGCTGAGCGTTCACAACCTTGCTTACGCTTATGATCTCTTCTGTTCTCCGACCGATACTGCGCTCCTTACTGTCTGGCACTCCTCCAATTATGTTCAGCTTTCCCTCAGGACATTGAGCTATGAAATCGAAGGGCGCCCTTCTGGTTTGAGCTACGTTGAATCTGATTTCAGCAAACTTCCTCAAAACTTTTTGCAGAAACAGGTGTTTGATGATCATGCGTCTGGCTGTGGCGAAAAGGCCTTCAGCTTCTGCGCAGGATTCAAATATGTCAATAGATTGTACAACTGGGACTCCTAAGACCCATTCAAGCTTGTAAGCTGCAGAAACCGAGGCTTTGGCCATCCCCTTTTCGTAGCCGTATAAGGTTCTTCTGGAGATACCCATCATTTCCGCCAGCTTTCCAATTGATAGTCCCAGTTTTTGTCTCCTCTTTCTGATTTTTTCTCCGTCGAGCTTGACATAGTAACCTCCGGGTCCAGCCTCAATGAGGGGGGCAGTCCCATTAACGAGAACATCCTCAAGCGTTTTGTTATTCAATGCACATATGTCATATCTCGAGTAGACAGTATCGTCCTCCAAAGGTTTATGACGGGTCTTATCGCCAACAAACAAGGGTGAAGCACAAAGATGTGTGGAGATCGAATGAAGTTCCGAAGCGTCTCCTGGAGAAACATTCCCGATGTTGCCGTATATCTTAATGAAGACAAGCTTTTCTTTCTTTCGTGTTGCAAAATCGAAGCAACTTGACCTTGCAATGCACCTTTCAGAAACTTGAAAGCCAGCTTTCTTCAAAAGAGATTCAGTAGCATCTAACATCTCCCCTCGCTTCATCATCTTCCCCCCCGGCAGTAAAACCATTCAGTGGCTCTCATATAAACTTAGCTTCAGGACGATTTGAACGAGGACAGCTATGTTAGACCAACATATCTTAACCTATTTGAGAACTTACATGTTGAGCCACTACCATAGCGTGTGCCTTGTCGTAGGGTTCTAGGTGAACCACTTCACTAATATGGAAGTTCCGATCTTTCAGACTCTCTATTTCTTGCTTATACACCTTGGAAGGTTCTTTTGTAACATCAATGCTTCGAGCCTTTACTGCTAGCATAACCCATCCTTCGGCTTTGAGAAACAGATCAGCGTTGTCCGCCAGGACTTTGGCTTGCTCTGGCTGAGCTACGTCACAGTAGATGCCATCCACTTTCTCAACGAGGGTTGAATATCGTTCAGGCAACCGCGCGTCAGCCAGTATCGGTGACATATTATAACGGAACTTGCAGACGTTGTTGACTAAGTCCCGGATAGCTCTCGGGGCGAATTCTACGCAATATACGTGGCCCTTCTCTCTGACTATGTCAGAAACGTGACTTGCAGTCGTCCCAGAGGCTGCACCCAGATACAGGACCTTGTGATCTAGTTGTATAGGTACTGTCTCTAATCCATTCAGAATGGCGGCGGCGAATTTGCTTCGAAAGGGATCCCACACCCTATATTCTTCACTCTTGAACTTGATCAGCCGCTCGCCATACACATTTATTCTAGGAACAAGATTTTTGGTGGCTAATCTTTCTGATTTGTTCTCTAGTGTGACCCAATAGATTTGTTGAAACTTCCGGTGTGGCTTAACTCTTACGGCCACTTTTTGTTCTCCTGCGCAGCTTTTTGACAGATCGTTTCTTAGATGGGGGCTTTCTGTATTTTTCGTGGATTTCCTCGATTCTTTTGTCAAGGTCACGTTTCAGCACGTCGCCCGCGTATTTGCTGCTGTACGCGTCTGTTCTTGCAGCTATGGCTAGTTTTCCCGCTAGTGCTCGAGCTACTTTTCCCCGTTGCCAATGTTTGGCTTCATGGATAAGTGTGTGCTGGAAGACTATTCCGTGCTTCGGGGGACGTGCTCCGGTTTTGAGTGCTCTAAATAGAGCTTTTTCGGCACCCAGCACTTGGATGGTGCTCGCTGGCATTTTCGCTAGGTTTCTGAGACCGCCTGCAAGGGCTATGAGGCGTGCTCCTAAGAGTGGACCAGCCAGGGCGCGGACGTTTGGCGCGATCTCATTCATTGTGGAGTCTACATAGGTCTCTAATGAGTTTCGCAAGTCGTACAGTGCCAACGTGTTCTTGCTCATCATTTGTATCTGATCTAGGTCCGTGTCCTCGATGTCGGCTCCCATGGATGCTCTTGCCGCCTCAGCGATTCTTTTAGCCTTCGTGGTGGGTACTCCTTCTTTCGTTAGCGCCTCCTCTGTAAATTTGCCTCGTCTTCGGAGGTTTGTGATGAGGCGACTGTATGTTTCATGTTTGTCTATGAGCCTATCTAGTTCAGGAAAGTGAAGCCCGTACCACTCCCGTATTCTACTCATGAAGAGATTTATTGTCTTGTCCAAGTCATCGATGGTTTGAATGGCTTGAATGATTAGTAAATCACGTTTTTCGATTGCTCTTCTAACTTGTATTTTGGTCAGTTCCATCGAGACTTTGTGCGTCCATTCACGAATTTGCTCTGCTCGCTGTACAAAACCGACTTCTACAGCGATTTGGTCAAGGTTTTCCCGCAGTGATTCGCCTGCTTCCGAAGGCTTCTCCACCTCAGCTTTGATGTCTAACTTTTCGCTGGCTCCGCTAGCGATTTCTGGGCTTTCGAAGACAAAAGCGTCGTAGCCTCTCTTCCGAAGTTTCTCAACCAAGGTAACTATTTCTTCGGCGACTTCTCCGGTTTCGATCTTCCTCAGTGTTTTTGCTGCGGCTTCTGCATCCTTGGGGAAGAAAACTCTATCGAGAAGTTCGTTGGCTTCTCCAAAGCCAAAAATCCCCATGATACACACTACGATTGTCGCCTTCACGCGTATTCCTCCATCATCGATTAGTCTCAGCTCTTCTCTCAAACATTCTATCTTGGCTATTGAATAACTTTGCGCGCGTACGTACATGTCCTGGACTGAAAAGATGATAGCAAAAAGCACCCTGTCATATTCTGCAGTTTCTTCTGAGATGCAAAAGACTATCCAATACGTCATTAACATAAAATACTTAGGATCAAGCCTAAGTAGTGAGTAACATTTACTACATTGAGAGGCATCTCTATGGCCAAACTGCTTGCGACAGAAGTCGCAGGATTGGAACTGAAGAATCCTACTATGCTCGCGGCAGGAATCCTTGGGATATCTGGGGCTTCTTTGAAAAGAGTGGCGGAAGCCGGAGCGGGCGCGATTGTTACGAAATCGGTTGGATTAAAACCACGCGAAGGGTATTCGAATCCTACAGTGGTTCCGGTTGAATGTGGCTTGCTAAACGCTATTGGTCTTGCAAATCCTGGCATAAGGGGTTTTGATGAAGAGATAAACGAGGTGAGAGCGAGCGGCATCCCCCTTATTGTAAGCGTCTACGGCTTCTCATCTAATGAATTTGCCACAGTATCTGAAAGTGCAGTTAAGGCTGGCGCGGACGCTGTAGAGCTGAACGTCTCTTGTCCCCACGTCGAAAAGGCAGGGACGGAAATTGGGCGAGATCCTCAACTTGTGGCAGAAGTTGTAGAAGAAGTTAAGAAACGAGTTGAAAAGCCCGTTTTCGCGAAACTAACTCCTAACGTTGCGGACATCACCGAAATAGCAAAGACAGCAGCTGACGCAGGGGTAGATGGCATCACTGCCATAAACACTGTTAAGGCGATGACGATCAATGTAGAGACCGCACGACCGGTCTTGTCAAATAGAATCGGTGGGCTATCCGGAGCGGCAATAAGACCCATCGCCGTTAGGTGTGTTTACGAGATTTCTCGGGAAGTTGACGTTCCAGTGATCGGTTGCGGTGGGGTACTCAATTGGCGAGACGCTGTAGAGTTCATGTTGGCGGGGGCTTCGGCGGTTCAAATCGGCTCGGCAGTGGCTTTCAGGGGATTGGAAGTCTTCAGATCGATTACTAAAGGGCTTAGTTCTTACCTAGAAAAGAGAGGTTTGAAAAGTGCTGGAGAAATCGTCGGGTTATCTCACCGATATTAATCGCTTACGAATCGTTGAGATTCGGGAGACTATCAGAGAGAGTCCTACAGTCAAGACCTTCACCTTTAACGATAGAGCCTGTTTGAAGGCCAAGCCAGGGCAGTTTGTTATGCTTTGGATTCCTGGCGTTGATGAGATTCCTATGAGCCTGTCAACCATAGGTCGAAACGGGGTGTCCTCGGTGACCGTGGCAGAGGTTGGTGAAGCGACTAAGGCCCTGCATCAGAGAAAGCCTGGGGACATGCTTGGGATACGTGGGCCTTTCGGCAATGGCTTCACGTCTGTCAGCGGTAACGTGATGATTGTTGGAGGAGGAACAGGATTGGCGCCTCTGTTGCCTTTAACTGAAAGTCTAGTAAGTCTTGATACGAGGATTACTTTTCTACTTGGAGCCAAGACAAAGGAGGAGCTTTTGTTTCTAGAGCGAATAAAGAGAGTGATGCCAGGAGTTCACGGGAAAGTCGTTGCTACAACAGAGGATGGGAGTTATGGGTTAAAGGGACTCGTTACTGAGCCAGCTGAAGAGATGTTAGCCAAGGAAAAGTTTGATATGATATATACGTGTGGTCGGGAGCAAATGATGTACAAGGTGTTCCTCTTGGCAGAGCGTTATCATGTGCCTCTTCAGGCGTGTTTGGAGCGGATCATGCGGTGTGGCATTGGTCTATGCGGAAGTTGCGTCATAGGGGAATTCACGGTATGCAAAGATGGCCCCGTGCTGAGTCGTGAGCAATTGTCGAAGGTCAGGGATGAATTTGGCAGACTTCGGCGTGGCTTCTCCGGCAGAAAGATTCCGATTTAGAGATTTGTTCCTTACTTCGCATTCAAAAAAGTTATATTTAACTAGGGGCATCTCGGTGTAGGCGGGTGTTTGGATGAGAGGTGGCCGCCAAATTCAAAGCTGATTCTAGAAGCTGGTCGACGTTAGATTGGCACCTCTCTGAAGTCGTAAACGAATTTAGTGCACCTGTAGAATTTTGGAAACTTGATGCGATTAGTGAGGGTGAGGAAGGATGTTCAAAGAAGTAGAATCCATAGTGGATTTTCCACAGTTAGAGAAGCGGGTCCTGAAGTTTTGGGACGACACAAGAGCCTTTGAGAAACGTGTGGCTATGAACCGAGGGAAGAAACGCTGGTCATTTATGGATGGGCCCATCACGGCGAACAATCCTATGGGGGTTCATCATGCTTGGGGGCGCACGTACAAGGACCAGTTTCAACGCTACCGTGCCATGAACGGTTTTGATCTCCGCTACCAGAACGGCTTCGACTGCCAGGGACTGTGGATCGAGGTTGAGGTTGAGCGAGAGCTAGGCTTCAAATCAAAGCGTGACATTGAAGCGTACGGTATTGCTGAGTTCGTCAAGAAGTGCAAAGAGAGAGCTCTACGCTACGCAGCCATTCAAGTTGAACAATCCATTCGTCTAGGTTGCTGGATGGACTGGGACGACTCTCAGCTTCTACGGGAATTAGCGAACCGCCTTGACAAAGACCCGGAAGAGGTCATGACCGTTCAAGGACCGGCGGGTCCGGTGTCTGGCACAGTTGAAAGCATAATCAGCAGACTGGGTACGCCTCGGTTGGGCGGCTCATACTTCACCTTCTCCGACGAGAACAACTACACAATCTGGGCGGTGCTCAAGGCGTGTCATGAGCGCGGATGGATAATAAAGGGCCGAGATGTTATGCCTTGGTGTCCTCGTTGCTCAACTGCACTCTCCCAACATGAGATAGTCACTGAGGGCTATCGCGAACTCACGCATCTTGGACTCACTCTTAGGTTTCCCCTTCGAGGACGTCCAAACGAAGCCCTTCTCGTCTGGACGACAACTCCGTGGACTCTCTCCTCCAATGTCGCGGCAGCAGTGCATCCAGATATGTCCTACGTCAAAGTTCGTTCCAACGAAGAGACTTTGTATCTAGCCAAGGCTGCTCTAGCCCGCACCTTTACGAAAGGAAACTACGAAGTCGTCGAAGAACTGACAGGAGCGGATGTGCTCGACTGGACCTATGAAGGACCCTTCGACGAGCTTCCTGCCGAGAAGGAATCGGGCGCGGTTGAGGCTCACCGCGTTATACCTTGGGCGGAGGTAAGTGAGGTCGAGGGGACGGGCGTCGTTCACATCGCTCCAGGCTGCGGCAAAGAAGACTTGGAGCTGAGTAAGGAATTCAATTTGCCGGCTGTAGCTCCGCTAAACGAGTACGGCATCTTTATCGAAGGGTTCGGCTGGCTGACAGGCATGCATGTCTATGAGACGGCTGAGCCGATACTCCAAAACCTGAGAGAGAAAGGCTTACTCTTCAAAGTTGAGGACTATACGCATCGTTATCCGGTATGTTGGCGCTGCGACAGCGAGTTGGTGTTCCGTCTCGTCGACGAGTGGTTCATATCTATGGGCGAGAAGCTTGACAAGCCTCTTGAAGAGCTTACTGAAGGGGAGAAGGCGAGTAACCTCCGCTATCAGATCATGGAAGTTGCTAAGCAAGTCCGATGGATTCCCGATTTTGGTCTGCAACAGGAGTTGGACTGGCTTCGGAATATGGAGGATTGGATGATCTCGAAGAAGAGGTATTGGGGTCTGGCGTTGCCGATCTGGGAATGCCATGAGTGCGGAGCCTTCGATGTCATTGGTAATAAGGAAGAGTTGAAGTCGCGGGCTGTTGAAGGCTGGAAGGATTTTGATGGGCACACGCCACATCGACCGTGGGTAGATGCTGTGAGAATCAAATGTTTCAAGTGTGGGGCGATTGTCTCCCGGATTCCGGATGTCGGTAACCCGTGGCTAGATGCTGGGATAGTATCCTACTCCACGCTTGATTATCGTGACAATCGAGAGTACTGGAAAAAATGGTTCCCCGCTCAACTGATCTGTGAATCCCTTCAGGGTCAGTTTCGAAACTGGTTCTACTCCATGCTTGCCATGAGCACCATTCTCGAGCGTCGACCGCCCTTCCAGACTTGTTTCGGCCACGGG
>Ga0209636_10000468_pt1 | contig 39288 bp, 42 predicted proteins | sample DeeMarSWOR152_54_FD_187464 | JGI IMG/M metagenome (GOLD analysis project Ga0209636, IMG submission 187464) | Marine sediment microbial communities from White Oak River estuary, North Carolina - WOR-1-52-54 (SPAdes) (version 2) | ecosystem: Environmental > Aquatic > Marine > Intertidal zone >... | reverse complement strand
GTGCGACGCCAAGAGAATATATCTTCTCAAAATTCACTCCGTGATAAATGAGGAGCCAACCTTCGTTAAGCTCTATTGGTGAACCAGCTGCACCAACCTTCCAACAATCCCAATTCTTAAGCCTAGGTCGCATTACAAACTTGATATCGTACCATCTCTGAAGATCATCAGAACGAGTGATGCAAATATCGGGCTCAATGCGATGAAACATAATATATTTCCCATCAATCCTTCTAGGAAAAATCACTGCGTCCTTGTTACGAATGCCCGGAAAAGGTAACCGCCGGTCCGCCCACTTCCATTGTTTAGTGAGAAAATCCTTAATATCAATCGAAGTTAACGAAATCTGATATATTAGATGATGATCACATTCTTGCAACGCAGTATAAGCCATAACCAACCTGTCATCCAAAAGAGTCAAACGAGGGTCCTCACACCCATTCTTCTCTGCATCGTTTATGGGTTCAAAAACAGGTAAAGGCAAACGTTCGTTAATGTAATAACCATCCGACGTGGCAGCATAACCAATACGAGAAACACCGTCATCACCCATAGCACGGTATAGAATATGAATACGCTTGTCCACTAAAAAAGCGGCAGCATTGAATACTCTCCTCGACTCCCACTCATGAGTCACTATTGATTCAAGAATCGGATTACCTTGAAAACGCTTCATGATGCTTAATTCCCAGAAGCCTTATTCCAAAAAACTCATCCAAAAGTTTTCTGATTTCCTAATATGGTTTCAAAAACTTTATTCCAAAAAGTTCATCTAAAAAGTCTCTAATGGCCAGCAAACCCACCATTTTTCCTTTCTGATTCACTACCGGCAAGTGTCTGATTCCGTGTGAGATTATGCGTCTTCTTGCCTCTTCGAATGTAGCGTCTTCCTGAATAGTTATGACGTTTTTCGTCATAACCTTCCTCAGAGGTTCGTCTAAAGCAACCTTTTGGGCTACAACTCTAATGGCATCTCGCTCGGTAAAAATTCCTTTACACTTTCCTTCATCATTAGTTATAACTACCGATCCTACATGTTTCTTATACAACATCTCAATCGCATTCTTTATCGTATTGTCCTCTTTTGCGGTTACGACGTTTTCAACCATTATATGTCGAACCTTCATCTTTCTTCCACCATTTTTCATTCCAACCTTTACTTTGCGCATTTTCCTTAATAAATCAACTGCACGATTTTTTAAGAGCCGCCAATTCCAAGCGTGCTAGAAGATAGGATACAGTAGACTCAGCGCCTTGGTTTAGGTTTAATCCTTCAGGTGTTATTCCATCATAACAACCACCTGTCTCCGGATTGTAAACTACAACACCCTGAGAGTTATTTCCTAGAAACCAATCAAAGACATCTTCAGCCGTTCTTCGATATTTTTCATCACCAGTCACTCGAAAGGCATCAAGTGCTGATTCCACCATGCAAGATGTTTCAATGGATTGCTGATCGTACATTGCTCTTTCCCGTCCTTTCCTATACCACCCATTATTGCCAACCGGGACAAATTTTTGATCAATCATCCCCACTCCTAGGAGAAAATCAAAAGATTCCTTGGCTGTCTGAAGGTACTTCTTAACATTTGTGTTTTCATACGCCTTAAAAAGGGCTTGGGGCAACCGCCCATTAACATAGGTAAGATAAGATTCAAACCAACGCCAATCGCTAGAAGATTCAAGTTTGTAATTGTTTAAGAGTTGATCAGCCAATGCCTTCATGTTTAGGATGACATTCTGATCTTGAGGATGGGCTTTGTAATAGTGGCAAAGTCCCAGGATTGCAAAAGCCTTAGATCTAGGTGATTTGAAGTCAGGAACCCATGGGAAAACTTTGTCAAAAATTTCCTTTGATGTTAGTTTTTTCTCGGTGTGTAAGTTGGAACTCATGGTGCGCCCGCAAGCCCAGAGGGCGCGTCCCATGCAGTCTTCTGAACCTACTTTGTCTTCAAACCCCCGATGGTAACTGAGAAAATTATGCATCCTACCATCTGGTCTTTGCATATGGAGAAGAAAGCTCAAGTACACATCTATTAGTTTTTCTATTTCCGAGCCATCATAGATCTGATGGTATTTGACGCATGCCATCAATGCGCGCGCATTATCATCAGTGGTGTATCCTTCCTTTCTTTTCGGAGTCGCAAACTTTGCGTGCTGGATGATACCGGTGTCATCAGTAAGTGATTTTAGAAAATCCAGTTTTATAGATGGAAGATCCATGTGTTATATCCCTCTTAAGTTTTGAGGATTTGCCTGAACAATTCAGCGTATCTCATTGCTACATTTGGCCAAACGAATTTTCTGCTGTACTCGTAAACTTTTTTCTCCATTTTTCTTCTTAACCCTTCATTTTTCAGAAGAACACTTATAGATTCGGCAATGGAATCGGGATCCTTAAACTTGCAGAATAGTCCCCGGTTATTAGCTAGGGCTTCTCTGGCGTGAAGGTATGGAGTCGATATTATGGCTCGGCCTGCTCCCAATGCATATACAAGCGTGCCACTGCTCATCTGACTCGGAGAGATGTAGGGGCTGATGTAGATGTCTGTTGCCAGAAGATATTTAATTAGTTCTGCTTTGGAGAGAAAACGATTCTGAAATCTAACGTGTTTTCCCAATTGGAGCTTATCGACCAGGCTCATCAGTTTCATCCGATAACGTTCACCCTCAATTTTCCTTACTTCCGGATGAGTTTCTCCAAGTATAACGTAGAGAAGTCTTGGCTCTTTTTTAACAATGGAAGGAAGAGCCTGAATAGCATATTCAAGACCCTTGCCTGGGTTAATCAATCCAAACGTGCACAGAACTATTCTGCCATCTAGTCCTAAGGAGGGTTTGACCTTGTCGCTAGAAACAAATGGAATATTAGGACAACCATGTGGGATAACGGTGACTTTTTCACGCCCAATGTCATAATTTTCCAGTAGTTGAAGAGCCTTTTTCGTTATAACGACAATTGCCGCGCTATGATTAGCAATGTATTTCAGAATAGTTTGAGCCTTTAATTCAAAATCTGGCTCGATAGTATGGAGCGTAGTTACAACAGGTTTCTGAAGATTCTGCAGAAACAATTTAACATATTCTCCCCAGTCTCCCCCAAAAAGACCAAATTCATGTTGGAGATTTACCAAGTCAGCTTTGGATGAATTGACGTAGCGAGCAGCTTTAACGTAATCCTCAGCTGAGTCCTGTTCAATCTGGCATTTAACCCTTTTATTATAGTTGTAAATCGTCTCTTTCTCATTTAGTGCGATAACTGTTTGCGATTTAAACTCGTGAAGTGCATCAATACCATTAACTAAATCTTTTGTGAACGTCGCAATACCGCACTCTCGCGGCGGATAAGTGCTTAAATAAGCGACCGCCTTGAGTCTATGGGTAATAGCAGAGGATTTCTGTGACACTTTTCAATATCGCCTAGCTTTACTTCTCTCCTTGAGATAAATGTTGACAACTATTAATAAGTGCGCATTTTTTACATGCATGCGATGACCTAAACTTTCATGAAACCCTAGCGGGCGCTTCGCGTATATTGGGAAGACGAGGAGCTTGACTGGGATGCTTATGAAATCTCTGTGGGATGGTGCAAGAAAGAAGAAATTCACACGATAGCGAACCTCAAATGTAGAGTTGTGCCTCAAAAGGATTATGAAATACTGTGGTATAGACGCTGCGCAAAAATGCAACAAGACTTAGAAACGAAAAGAAAACGGAAGTAGCTTCACGCAAAACTTATGTTATATGGGAAAAACTTGTGGCAAAAAAACTATATAACGTAAGAGTTTCAGTATTGCTAGAAGGTGCTGGAGGTTTTAATTGATGGGTGTTTTAGGTAAGGACAAGTTGAAGGAGCTTATTGAGAACTATAAGTGCATATATCCTTATGACTATAATATGCTCGACGGAGACAGCTACGTCTTAACAGTCAAAGAGGAAACAACCCTTCCTATCTAGAGCACAAAAACCTAATATCCTACGAGATAGTGTTCACTCCACCAAACTACGTTGCCCATCTAACAGCCAAAAGCAAGTACGGACGAATGGGATTATCCTTCCTAAACGCCGCAAAGGTCCACAGCGGGTTCGTCGGAAGACTCGCCCTCGAGCTCGTAAACCTAAGCAATAACCGCATCCCAATCGCAACTAAACGGGGAGACCCCTTCATACACATAGAGTTTGTAACAAGAGAGGGTGAACCATCACCTTACACGGGGAAGTACCAATTTCAATATCTAACTGATGAGTAGCTGAGCATGTATATTCCTATTCTGAAAAAAGTTTTCATAAACTATGACGAGCTGGCTAAGATATGGTTTAGAAACAAGCGGTTGCCACCATAAAAACAAGTTGAATAAACATTTTGATTGTCAAAACTAATTTAGAATTTATAACCTTAATCAAAAGGTGTTATCAACAAATCGTTTAAATATTGCGGTCATGGTAAGCTGAAAGGGAATACCAATGCGTGCACGCAATTACAGAACTGTTAAGGGGCAGCCCTATACCAGAAAAAAGTTTGTCAGGGGCTTTCCGCCTCCAAAAATAACCAAATTCACCATGGGAGACACTACCTCAAAGTTTGAATATAAAGCAAAGCTTATAGCCTTGAAAAAGGCGCAAATCCGACACAACGCCTTAGAAGCGGCGCGTATAGCCACAAATCGTCACTTGGGAGATAAACTTGCGAAAAATTACTGTCTCCGTATTCTTCCTTATCCACACAACATCCTTAGAGAGAACAAGATGATTTTTGGCGCGCATGCAGACCGTCTTCAGGATGGTATGAAAAGGTCTTTCGGAAAGCCCATAGGAACCGCGGCACGTGTAAAATCTAACCAAACAGTGATTACAGTTAACGTGAATGAAGATGGCATTGAAGCCGCCAAAAAGGCTCTGAAACTTGGAAGCGCCAAACTTCCGATTCCATGCAGGATAACTATTGAAAAAGTGCAGAAGGAAGAGGCAAGAGCATCATGACTGAAATGAAAGAAGACTTGATAATGTGGTTTGAAAGCCTAAGAAAAACAGATATCTCTTCTGTTGAAGGAAAAACGTCAGTCTCGGCGAGATGATAAACGCCCGTTAGGATTTCAGAGTTGAAACGTTTCCGTGGCAATCTTAAGAAATGTAGAATACCTCGATATAGTATTTAAATTCCCTTTGTCTAATTATCTAACGAAATGTGACGGAAGATGAAGTACGTTGTAGATATTAGTGATCCATCTGCCTCTGACGGAAAGGTAACGGGTGGAAAAGGGTCTAATCTAGCCAAATTAGTGAAAATCCTAGATGAGGAGAATGTACCTCATGCAATCATGGTTACTACTGAATTCGCCAGAGTTCTGTTGAATAATGAAATAATAATTGAATCGGCAAAAGAATTAGACGAAAGACTTGCTGAAGGTGATGAAAAGAACGCAGAAAAAATCGCAGCTAGTCTAGAAGATGAAATCGCAAAGATGGAAGTACGTAGAGAACTATCCGATGCTCTTATCGACAAAGTCAATTCTATGAAACAAGATGCAAAGAGACACAGAGTTGCCGTTCGCAGTTCTGGTGTTACTGAAGATCTACCTACTGCTGCTTTTGCAGGTCAATTCGAAACATATCTGAACGTCCCACTCGACTCCAACATAATTGAATATGTGTTAAAATGCATTGCATCTGCTTATGGGTGGAGGGTCGTTCACTACAGAAACGATTTGAGAAAGAGAGGGCTTCTAAACATTTCAGAAGTCGAACTCGTCGAGAAAGGAATCATTTCTATTATAATTCAAGTCATGATCGATTCTGAGAAAGCTGGGGTCGCGTTTTCCATAGATCCTGATACAGGTAATAGGAATGTCGGCGTCATCCAAGCAGTCTACGGTCTCGGAGAGATGATAGTTCAGGGGAAAGAGAATGCTTCTTGGACAGCTTTCATTAAAAAACCTGAAGTGAAATTGCTTGGTACAATAGCCCCTCTAGAGCCCCAGAGAAAGATGCTCGTTTTTGATTTCAAGACGGGAAAAAACATAGAAGTCCCTGTTAAAGCCGATGATCCAAGAGTCTTAACATTGGATGAAGCAAGGCAAGTTGCAGAGTTTACGACAAAGATCGAAGAGGTATACGGCAAACCAATGGACGTTGAATTTGCAGTTGAGAATGGTAAAGTACACATTACCCAAGCTAGACCTGAAACCGTTCATGCTACCAGAACAACTCTAACTCTGTATAAGCTAAAACAGACGCCAAGAATAAAACCGACCCATACCGGCATAGCTGTAGGAACGAAAATCGCCGCAGGCCCCGTTGTCAAAGTCCTAGATCATAATGAAGCAAAAAGGGAAGTTGAGATTCAGAATAAGAAAGGAATAAAGCCCATTCTGGTCACTTCTATGACTACTCCTGATTGGGAAATTGTTATGAGTCTGGCAAAAGTCTCTGGAATAGTTTGCGAGAGAGGAAGCAGAACCTCACATGCGGCTATCGTTTCGAGAGAAAGGGGAATTCCTTGCGCCGTAAGCGTTTCCAATGCTCTTAAACTTGAAGATGAACACGAGATTACTCTCGACTGTTCTTCAGGAGAGGCTAGAATCTACAACAAAATTTTGCCGTTTGAAGTGCAAAGGGTAGAGTTAGAAGAAATCCCTGAGAACATCACCAAAGTTCTAGTGAATATAGGTTCTCCAAATGAAGCCCTGAAAGTAAGTCAGTTACCTTCGAAAGGGAGTTCTTTGGTCAGAATAGAATTCATAGTTGCTGGTACAGACATGCATCCTGTTTTTGCTTTAAAGGCTGACGAAATCGGTCACGATAGATGGGCTGATGATATTAAACAGAAATATCCGGGCGTAAAGTCTCTTTCGCATGAATACGTAGAAAGGCTCAAAACTGGAATCTCAATAATTGCCTCTGCCTTTCATCCGAGAGAAATAATAGTCAGATTCAGTGATTTTAAGACTAACGAGTATTCTGAGCTTCCTGGAGCTTTGCATTATGAGATCGTCTGTGATTGTGGTCGAAGCTTATCTTTGTCAAAACAAGACAAATGTCCAATCTGTAACTCAAACAAGATTGAATGCAATGAAGTCGAATTGGAGTTTGCTGAGAATAACCCGATGCTTGGGTTCAGAGGAGCTTCGCGATACATAAGTGAACTCTTTGTTGGGGCATTCAATCTGGAACTAGAAGCTTTCATTAAAGTTCACAAATTGAACCTGACTAGTGCTATACCGATGGTTCCATTTGTAAGAACACTCAACGAAGCTGAAAAAGTCACTAACATGATTAAGGAATCCTTCGAAGGAGCCAATTTGAAAATACCAAGAATAATTTTTATGGCAGAAGTTCCGAGCATTTGTATTACCCCCAAGAAGTTTGCCGAGTATTGTGATGGCTTCAGCATAGGCAGTAATGATTTAACCCAACTGACTCTAGCTATCGACAGGGATTCTGAGACATTGGCATGGGAATTCGATGAGTCAGACCCAGCAGTGAAGAAAGCTATAGAGATGTTGTGTGAAGGAGCCCATTCCATGAAGCCTGTTCGCCCTGTCGGCATCTGTGGACAAGCACCGAGTGACTTAGGAAAAGATTTCATAAAATTCCTCGTAATGCATCTCGATTCAATCGGCGTTAACCCCGACAAGGTCGTTGAGACTTTGCTGGTTGTGAAAGAAATAGAAGATGACCTGAGGAATCTTATAGGAAAATGCGACAAAGACCCTCTAAAGATTTCAAGGGAACTAACAATTAGCGAAGCTAATGCCAGTTATTTGATAGAGAAATTGTCGCCTAAGCGCGAAGGTGTCGAAATAATCCTGTGAGTGGAATTCAATAAGTTGTCTGGTTTCGTGTGGAAAACGCAGCAAAGTGCTAAATGATTGTAAGGCTATTCTGATTTGTCTCTTCCTCGAAGTCACAAAATAGTAGTATCATTTATTTCTTTCAAGTTGGTATGTTCATCCTGATGATTTGAGTGTGCTTTCATGGAAAAATTCGATCTTGAAGAAGAGAGAGTAAAACAAGAAACAACTAAGCTTAAAGCAAAACGCGTTTTAATCCAGCTTCCTGATGGCCTAAAACCCGAGGGACCTCGACTAGCAAGAGTTGTGGAAAAAACTGGCGCTTTACCCATAATTTCTGCGGACCCATGCTACGGCGCATGCGACCTGGCGACAGTCGAGGCTGAAAGCCTAGGCGTAGACCTGATAATTCATTATGGACATGCAAAACTGCTAAAATATGAACGGGTTCCCACAATCTACGTGGAAGCCAGAGCAACCATAAGTGTAGATGACGCTGTCGAGAAAGCCTTACCCCTACTGGAAAAATGGCGCAAAATAGGCTTAGCCACAACAGTTCAGCACGTACAAACGCTAGACAACGTCAAAGAAATTCTGCTTCATGCCGGGAAAACGGTTGCCATTGGTGACGCTGGACACATGAGCTATCCGGGACAGGTGATCGGATGCGATTACAGTAACGCCAAATCAATAGCAATTGATGTTGAAGCCTTTCTCTTTGTTGGTGGTGGACGATTTCACGCTTTAGGCGTAGCCCTTTCAACTTCAAAACCAACAATCGTTGCCGACCCATATGAAAAAAGGGCTTTCTCAGTTGATGAAGAGGCTAGAAAAATCCTTAAACAACGGTGGGCAAGCATAGAAGAGGCTAAAAAGGCGAAAACCTTCGCAGTTTTAGCTGGATTAAAACCAGGACAGAAAAGACTTGAAGAAGCCTTAAGCACAAAAGAAGAACTTGAAAAAAGCGGAAAAAAGGCTCATCTTTTCGCTATAAAGGGCATCACTCCAGAAGCTCTGATGAACTTTCCAACAGTGGATGCCTACGTGAACACAGCCTGCCCAAGGCTATCGCTAGACGATGCTTCAAAATTCCAAAAGCCAGTACTCACAATGAATGAGACATTCGTGGTAGTTGGCAAACTATCTTGGGAAAAGCTATGCGAAAAAGGCTTATTCGAAAAATAGACTTAGAAATGCTGCTCTCACAAACTGAGCCGCACCCATCACCACAACCAAGTCTAGAGCAATACACAATTCCAGCAAATGTCGCGGCAACAATACTCTATGTTGCAGCGTACACATGCAACGACATTATTGATGAAACAGTTTTAGATTTAGGCTGCGGCACTGGAAGACTAGCTTTGGGAGCAGCTTTTCTAGGAGCAAAACAAGTCATAGGTGTTGATATAGACAAAACTGCGGTGAGAGTGGCTCTTAAAAACTCAGAAAAAATTGGATTAAAAAACAAGGTGCAGTGGATTGTCGCAGACATAGGCGCTATACATGGAAAATTCGACACGATTCTGCAGAATCCACCATTTGGCATACAAAAGCGCAAAGCTGACCGAAAATTCTTGAAAAAAGCCTTAGAAGTCGGCAAAAACATTTACTCACTTCACAAAAGCCCACAAACAGACGAAACCTTCATTAAAAAATTGAAGGCCAGCGGAACGAACACTGTGTTAGTTTTTCCCTCCAACTTCATCAAAAGATTCGTTGAGGGACGTAACAGAAAAATCAAGGCAGTTTACGCCATGTTAATGACAATTCCGCACATGTTCAACTTCCATACGAAACGAAGACATGAGTTCGTGGTTGATTTATACGTTATAAAAAGAAGGTGAAAAGACATGTTAGGTCAAACATCAGTTTGTTTTATGATAATTCCAGAAGGAATGAAACTGCTGGACCTTTTCATTCACAGAATCAAAAGGTTTATTGAGAAGCTCGAAGAGTACAGATGTATCCAACTAGTAAATGCTACGTTAACAACTATAAATATCTGACCACATGAATTTGCATGATAAAAGGGAATGTAAATGAGTTCAAAATCATTAGATAAGAAAAGCGGACGATTTGTGTCGCCTGGCGAACGCCTCGGCGTAATCGAAGAATTCATTGCAGACGCTGGAACATACGTTAAAGATGGTGCCATCTACTCTAAGGTTGTTGGCCGTGCCTTACTAGACTTTCCAAATAAACGCGTTTCAGTCCTCCCACTAGTTCGTGGAGTAAGGGTTCCAAAAACTGGAAGCTTAGTCCTAGGACAAGTTTCAAAAGTTCAGAAACAAAATGCTTTTGTAAACATGTACAAGATAGATACAACTCAGCTTTCCGGCTTTTTCTCAGGCATCTTGCACATTTCTGATGTATGGTTAAGATATGTTGACTCGATGTTTGACGTCTGCAAACCAGGCGACGTTATTAGGGCGAAAGTAATAAGCGAAAAGAACGGAACTTACCACTTATCTACCAAAGATAGAAACTTAGGTGTGGTTTACGCTTTTTGTACGCAATGCGGCTACATGCTAGAGCTGGGACGGCAAAGAATGCGTTGTCCTAGATGTGGGAAAACTGAAAGGCGCAAAACAGCTTTAGACTATGGAAAAGGGTTAATAGCGTAAAAGGAGACAGCAAGTGAAAGCTAAAATATTAAAGAAGACTCCAAACGAACTCAAACTAGAAGTTGAGGATGTTGGACATACCTTCTGCAACTTACTGCAAAAAAGGCTTTTGGAAGATGAAAACGTGGATTTGGCTGGCTACGACATACCACATCCTCTAGCCTCGAACTCGATAATTTACATCCGTACAAAGGGTGCTACAAAACCCGAAGAAGCTCTGCGAAAAGCTGTGAAAGAGGCACGTGAAATGAATAAAGAGTTCAGTAAAGAACTTAAAAAGGCTCTCAAAACTTGATTCTGTCGCTTATCGTGCGAAGCAGTTGGCTAAGTCCTTCAACAAGGTCTTCAGTTTTCTCTAGCGTTTCCATAGTCTCTTCTAACGTAATGTAGTGATGAAGCCAACCATAAACAACCAACGCTTCTGCAGCATCCGCCAACATGTGGCGAGTTATTCTTGATGGCATATGCTCTCTTAACCCAGCCTTTTTAAGCGCTTCAGCAAGTACGTGTCCCTTAACTTTTGCACCTAAGGGTTGCCCTCTCTTGTTTGACAAAGCTAGTGAATAAACGAAGTTTATGAGTGCGTCTCCAAGGGATGCAAGTTTATGATCTGTTAAGACCTCAGTTAAATTTCTGTGAGTTTTTAAGAAGTAAAATGTTTTGCTATGTTTCTTCAAAGTCCGATGCCTCCGTATTAGCGTTATCTACTCGCTAAACTTATAATCTCTCTTTCCTCATATTTGGATAACATTATCGAGGAATAATTTTGGTCTCTAAAAAATTCCGTGTGATCAAACCTGAAATTCGCGTTCTAGGAGTTGATGACGGAGTTTTCACTCCTCATGTGAAGGGCTTGGTGCCTGTTGTCGGAGTGGTTTTTCGCGGCGGATACTGGCTTGATGGCGTAATGCACACAGAAGTTCAAGTGGACGGATTTGATGCTACAGAAAAAATAGCATCCATGATAATTAACTCGCCACACTGTAAGCAACTAAGAGTTATAATGCTTAATGGAATAACCTTCGCAGGTTTTAACGTCGTTAACATTAAAGAACTTAACAAAAAAGCAAAATTGCCTGTCATAGCAGTTACACGTGAAAAACCGAACTTCCCCGAAATCCGCGAGGCCATAAAAAACTTGTCAAAAAGTGAAGAACGTTGGAAAACCATCAAAAGTTCTGGGAAAATGTTTGAAGTTTCTACTAGAAGTGAAAACGAAAAAGTATACATACAAACATCAGGAATTTTGGAGGAAGATGTGAGGAAAATTCTACAACTGACCTCCACTAGGAGCAGTGTACCAGAAGCACTACGCGTAGCTCATCTGATTGCTTCAGGAATCAGCAAGACTTAACCTCGATCTTTATTGCAATAAGAAAAGGTTTAAAAGCAACCATGTTAAGGGAAAACAAACGGACAACGGAGTAAACAACAATGGAATTTTGTCCCAAATGCGGTTCCCGCCTTGTGCCAAAGAAGGAAAAAATTGGCAAGAAAACATCCTTAGCTTTTGTATGTCCTAAGTGTGGATACAAGAAGCAAGCATTAAACAATAAAGTCGCACCAAAGGTTGCTAAAGTTATCCAGCCTAACCCACAGAAACTTGTTGCGGTAATAGGTAGAGAAGAGCAGAAATTAAGAACGTTGCCGACGGTTAGGATTGAATGCCCCAAATGTGGAAATAATTTAGCCTATGTTTGGCAAGTGCAGACAAGAGGAGCTGACGAATCTTCAACACAGTTTTTCCGATGCACAAAATGCGGATACACGTTCAGAGAATACAGCTAAAACTTCCTTGCTGAAATGATAAAAGTTCTATGTAACCCACTTGCGGCTGTTTTTGGCTTTATTAGGTGTTAGTTTATTCGAATCAGTCCGTAGAATTCTTAAGCAAAGCATTATTAGTTAGCATCAAACTTAAGTGCGTAAAGTCTATTATAAGAACAAGACATATCCATAAAAGGAGAGTTGCCATGTTCAAGCTAAAAATGTCCGACGCTAAACTCTTGAGAGACATGGTTACAGCCATATCCATACTCGTAGACGAAGCCACATTCAAAATTGACCCTGAAAACATAAAACTGCGGGCAATGGATCCATCACGCGTTGCCATGATTGACTTTGAATGGCCTAAAACAATTTTTGAAGAGTACGTATGTACAGAACCGGCAAAAATGTGCATAAACATAAGTGAACTATTAAAACTGATTAAGAGAGCAGGCAGGGATGAAGTTGTGGAGCTTTCTCTTGATGAAAAGACTGGGCGTTTACAGGTAAAGATAACTGGAAAATACACGCGAAACTTCACTATGCCAACGCTTGAGGCTGCTGAAGAGGAAGTGCCAACGCCGAAAATCACGTTTAACGTTAGAGCTAAAGCCACGGCAGAAGGCTTGCATCAAGCAATTGAGGACGCTCAGCTTGTAAGTGACCATGTCCGCATCGAGGCAGATCCTGAAGGGCTAGTCTTCAACGCAACGGGAGACCTTATGGGTGCAACAATAGAACTTCAAAAAGGAAGCGACGCACTTCTGGATTTAGAAGCCAAAGAACCTTCCAAAGCTACCTTCAGCTTAAGCTACCTTCTAGAAATCATAAAGGCAGCATCCGCAACATCCGAAATTGCAACGCTGGAATTTTCATCAGATATGCCCATAAAACTGGATTTCCAACAAACAAAAGAAGGGAAGCTAACGTTTTACCTAGCACCAAGAATAGAAACAGAATAAACGTGAAGAAATGAATGCAGCTAAAAACAGCTCAATTCACCAAGAACGACATAGCAAAATACCCCTTCCTAAAAGCAGCCACAAAATATATGAAAATACCAGATTTGAAAATAGAAGACCTAACAAGTTCTGAATTAGAGGGAATCCTTGAACGAGCCGAGGAAAGAGTGGAAGAAGCAATCTTATACGCTCGAGTTAGCAGGAAACTGAAAAGAGAAGACATAGAAATATCGTCATATCCAGCCGCAATAGTACTGGCAACCGCCACTGGAAGCTCCTTTATCAAAAAAAGATATGCCTTGGCAGAAGCAAAGCAAGCGTACGAAGATTTGAAAGACGAACCCAAAGAAAAGATTCTTAGATTTGCACAAAACTTCGCATGGAAACTTATGCTCAATGAAAATTCTGAAATTCCTTTCGAATTTATGCTCGGTTTCACCAGCTACTTAAGAAACACAACACATCTAAGGGGGAAGAAATGGAAGCTCATTAACCGTCTCCTATCAAGCGGAAATGTTTATCTCACAAGAAACGAAACAGCAAGATTACTGAGCGAAGAAATCCGCAGACACATTGAAAAAAGACTAGACGTAGAGGAACTGCCTAAATTTCCCACTGAAATAATGAATATAGCTGAAAAAATAAACAAATTGTCCGTGGAAAAAATAGGCAAAGCTGAAATGGAAGGTTTCCCAAAGACCGTCGTGCAAACAGCCTTTCCACCATGCATAGAAGCCCTCTATCAAACAGTGTCAGCCGGACGCCACCTTTCACATATAGGGCGATTCACATTAACGTCCTTTCTTGTGAACATAGGAATGTCACCGGAAAACGTGATTGATTTGTTCAAAAGCTTTTCTGACTACAATGAAAGAATGACGCGTTACCAGGTTGAGCACATTGCGGGAGATAGGGGTTCAAGAACAAGATATATTCCGCCAAAATGTGATACATTGAAGACCCACGGAGTCTGTGTAAGCCCAGATGAACTGTGCCAAATGGTGCGCCACCCATTACGTTACTATCGGATGAAGTTGAGACAATGAAGTGAGACTTTGTGAAAGTAGAGGATAATGTAGTAGAATTTAAATAGTATGTGATAGTTACTCAACGATATTTATGAAAAGGTGCGAAAAATAAAGATGAGCATTCAAGTTCCCCCTGATACAAGCGTACTGAATAAAAGACTACTAGGGAACATGAGCTTTGAGGCAGATTTATCCAAGTCTATTGAAGGTAATCTAGGCATAAATTCTGAAATCGGGATAATCCTTCCCACTTATTGTGAAGCGCAGAACATTGAAAAATTAATTGATGAAATCGAAAACTTGAACTTGAGCACTTCTATTCTGGTTATAGATGATTCCAGCCCGGACGGAACAACGAACATTGTAAAAAAATGTCAAGAAAAACATGATGATATTCTGCTATTTGTAAGACCAAAGAAGTCTGGACTGGGAACAGCAATAACCGATGGCTTCAGGATATTCTTATCATTGAAAAAACCTCCAAAGTATATAATTACAATGGATGCCGACTATTCGCACAACCCAAAAGAAATTCCCAAGTTAATAGCTCCAGTGCAAAGAGGTTTTGACCTTGTTATTGGAAGCAGATACTGCAAAGGGGGCAGCACGAGAGACTGGAGCATAGTACGCTTAATAATAAGCAAAGTCGCCAATTTCATAGCATCCTGTATGATAGGGGCAAAAATATGCGATTATACTAGCGGGCTACGTTGTTATTCTGTTAGCTTGGTCCAAAGTATCATTGGAGATCTGCACAGCGCAACGTATGAAATACAAATTGAAACTATAAGACAAGCACATTTAAGCAAGCTTCGAATAAGAGAAATACCGATAACTTTTGTAAACAGGAAAAGGGGAAAATCAAAACTATCTCTAAACGAAATAAAACAGTTTATTTCACATATCTTCCTTAAGCAATTTCTGGAAAAAAACCGAAATTGAGGGCCCACTCGCTTATCGATTTTAGTGGGATTTATAACTAATTCATGTTGCGTTTTGGCTCTTAATAAGTGAGCTCTCTCTGCATAAGTGTGTTTGCGCGCATGTTTGTTCTCATAATGAGATGTAGAGTTAATGTTGCAGTTATTTGTTTGAACCCACGCGAAAGAATATGGCTGTAAGTGGTTCGCCACAATGAGTTATCCGTATCGTACGTGAATGTTGCTGCCTTTATTCTCGCTGTTTCCAACATCTTTACATCATTCGTTCAAATTGTCAACCAGCTTGTAACACTGCACTCCATCTTCTTCGGGGACTATACGTTCATATTTGGTGCTGTTTTCAAGACTGAAAACATCATAAATAAGTTCTGCAGCCGAAACATAATGTGCCTCCGAATTAAAATCCAGAAGCAGATACTCTATGTTGCTTCTTCTTAGATTTAGTAGCATCTCTTCTCCAATTTGCCTGTATTCGTCTCCCCACATGGGCGGTGGTATTGTGTAGGCATTAGGTCTGTTTGAGACATGTGGGAAGATGTTGCTCTGGGTAAGTACGGAGGCATTGCGCGGAATGTGCGAAATAAATTTGTGGACAATTTTGTTGTGATCGCTAGTCATTCCAGAAACTTCGTATTTATAATATGCCGATGGCAAGAGAGCAATAAGCGATATAATACAGCCCGCAGTAGCTATTTTCGCCAGTTTCAGAACAGAATGTCGAAAGCGAGGTTTTCTTTGCAGTCTCACAATACCATGAATTAGAGATATGAAAATGAACGGAGCCAGAAAGGCTCCGTAGTGTCCATCGAAACTGTAATACAACGGATAAGCGGAAAACAAGCTTATGAAAAGATAAGGGATCGCTGGAATGGATCCTTCTAAACCTAGGAGTGCCAAGAACGCCGTTGGAATCAGAATGGTCATCATATAGGATGCCTTAGTTGCCCAATCGTAGGACAAGGCTTCTAGTGCACCCATTGGGTTTAAAACAATTTTGAGCGGAAGGTCAACAGGGCTCGTGGCTCCTACTAATCTCCATTCGTGCCACAGAGATGGGCTACCGGTCCAACCAAAATGAGTTCTCATCATTTGAGCAAAGAAAAAATATGGGACACTCACAGCTAAGATTATTAGTGCGGCTTGGAATCCTCTATTTCTAATGGATTTATGGTGCCACATACCGTATATTGCTATAAATGCTATTACAGGTACCGATGCTTCATGAGTCATCAATCCAAGCGGAACAACTAACGCAAGTTTCCTGAAATCACACGTTATTAAGTAATAAACAATGAAAAGGAACAGTGTTGCTGCAAACGGTTCTAGGGAAAAACCAGATAGGGTGACCCCTTGCAAAGAAGGGTGCAAAAAATAAGAAATCCCAAGTATCAGTGCAGCTTTTTCATTCTTCAAGAAAAACATGGCAATATCATATGCTGCTACTGTTCCAATAGCAACCACAAAAGTGCTTATTACTAGAAGCGTTTCTGGTTTCGCATAAATAGCGTAGACTGGAGTCACCAAGAAAAGTATTGGACCAAAATGGGCTCCTAGAAAGCATCCAGTTCTCGTATAGAACGGTTCTGCAGTATAATAAAGGGGTCGTCCATGGAGCGTGTTCCATAGGGCTTGATTGAAAATCCCTAAATCCCATGTATAACGACGAAAGGAGTAGTAGGTGGTAATTTCGAATGCAGAAAAGATTATGGTGTATATTAAAATTGCTATATAGACATAGATCTTGTAACCGAATTTCGTTCGGAGATATAGCCAATAACCTGTTAACTGGCGGAAAATGCTGCGACCTCCTTCAACACGTCTAGGAATTTGGGAAATACTTTGTTCACATCATAGGCTATCATCTCCACCCGCACGATGTCAGCTAGTTTCACGTAGTCTTCTTTTTTTGCTTGCCACATGTCTTGGATTTCATTGATCTTTTGTGCAAATTCATTTGTTGATGTTGCGTAGAAAAGCGGCAAGCCAAGTCCCCTAATAGCTCTCGTTGGGAAAGCGATTATGGGAACTCTACATGCAGCAGCCTCAAGTAGGGTTAAAGGAAAAACATCTGTTCTACTTGCATATACTAAAGTGTGCATCTTCAAATATAACCTAATGAGTTTTCTAACATCAGTTATGAATCCAAGACTTTTCACGTTATTGGTACTTTCTACATCGGGTCCTATGGCAAAGAAGCCGATTTTCTTTGCATATTTCATGTAACTCATATTTCTGACTTCAGGATGTTGAAGTTCATCTAAAAAGACAAAGGCATGAATTGTCCCTATTTTGGGACAGTTTCCTACAAAGAAATTGTGTGGTATTGGTACATAGATGACGTATGCTACATCTGTGTTCTTGATGTTATGGATGAAGCCTTCATGGTACTCGATGCCTTGAAGCTGCATATTGAGATTAACTGGTCTTCGTCCAATAAGTAAAGCGTAGATAGCTACTTCGTGCCCTCTTTTTGTCAATTGATTTGCAACATCGATTAAAATCGTTCTTCCCCTCCATGAAACGTAAGACTATAGTGATGACAGAGGGCTACTCTCATGAAGCGTTTCCTCGCATGATTGCTACCTAGACAAGTTTTGCTCTTATAAAATATGTGTTCTTAAACCTTGCGAAGTCAGTTGATTTCACATCTGGCTAAAAGGTGTGCTATATATTCTGATGGTTTTTGTTGGAATCTAAAAAGCGCCTTCCACTCCATATCTTCCAGTCTTCCAAACCATCGTAGTCTTTTCCTCATTGGGGGTTGCTGAGACTTAACCGAAACGTCTTGAGTATCATTTTTTCTGCGATTAATTTTCCTCCATAGAGCTCGGCTTCCAATCACTCTTAATGGATAGGAAATGATCTAGGTGATGAGTAAAGCGCGCGCGAGTTGAAAATCCCTAAATCCCATGCATAATAAACTTTAATTTCGACTGTATAAAAAATTATGAAGCATACCAGAATTGACATATGGACGTATATCTTGTAACCGAATTTCGTTCGGACACATTTAAAAATCTGTCAACTTTTGGAAAACGTTGCGACTTCCTTCAGCATGACCAGAAATCTGGGGAATTCATTGTTCATCTAGCACGCAATAATAAGTGGTCCAAAGCTGGATGGCTTGTTTATATAAGAAGACCCCATCTTTTTCTTGTAACAAGTCGAAGTCATTCGGCCGAACATAAAAGTTCAAAATGAGATCTGCAGCTGCGGCTGAATATTGTTCACATTTGAAGTCAATAAGAACGTATTCTACTTTTGATCTGTTTAGACCATCAAGCATTTCAATAGCTGCTTTTTTATGGTCTCCTATCCATAAAGGCGATGGAATCGTATAGGCTTCAATTCTATTTGAAAGATGGGGGAAAATGTGACTCTGCGTAAGTACCGATGCATCTTCTGGAATATACGAAATAAGTTCATAAATAGCATTGTGGTGTTGAGTATTGAACTGTAAAAATTCAGGCTTTACATATGATCTTAACGAAAACATAGATAATAAAACGAGACACACTAAAAGTAACTTAGTCACTCTAGAAATAGAAATTTCTTTCCCAAATCTCCTTTGAAGTCTAACAATGCCGCAAAGCATAGCCACAAAGAAAAAGGGAGCAGTAAAAGCTCCATAGTGCCCCTCAATTGAATAGTATATTGTGTAGGCAGAAAACATGCTCATAAAAAGATAAGGAGTTGCCGGAATTAGTCCTTCAACACCGATGATGGGCAAAAATGCGAAGGATAGAAACAGCAATAACAGGAAAAAGCACTTTGGAACCATGTCATAAGTTAACGCATGCCAAGCGCCAAAAGGATTCATAATCAGTCTAAACGGCAGTTCTAATGGACCCTGTGCCCCTATTATGGCCCACTCGTGCCACAATGATGGCGCTCCTGTCCAACCAAATATCAACCTCATTTGTTCTGCAAAAAGATAGTAGGCTGCGCTCACAACTGAAATTAGAAGTGAAATGTGGATTCCTGTTTTTTCTGAAGATTTGTGGTAATACCACAAACCGTATAGACCTATAAACGCCATAACAACCGCTACAGCTTCATGTGTCATTAGCCCGAGTATAACGAATAACGATAACGTCCTAAAATCACCTTTAACCAGATAGTAAAGAGTGAAGAGAGAAAGTGTCATTGCAATAGTTTCCATAGAAAAACCGCTAATCACTACTCCTTGCACCGGAGGATACAACAAATAAGAGATCCCAAAAATCGCTGCATACTTCTCATCTTTCAGAAAGTGTTTAGCAATGTTATAGGCAGGAATGACACCAATAGATGCAATTGCAAGACCGAGCACTAGAAGAGTTTCAGGTCTAGGGCAAGCAGTGTAAAATGGAAGGATTAGTAAGAGTATGGGAGAAAAATGCGTCCCTAAAAAGCATCCCGAGGTAGTATAATAGGGTTCTGCAGTATAATAAAGAAAGCGTCCGTGAAGAGTGCTCGAAAATACTTGGTTAAAGATTCCGAGGTCCCATGTATATATGCGAAATGACCGATATTCTGCCAATTCGAAAACCAAGTGAAGTACAAAGTAGATCGTCGTAGCGATCAAAAGATATCTAGTGTAGTTTGAAATCTTCAGTTGGGTGAAGCAACGCGAGATTCGTTTGAGCAAGCAGCTACCTCCTTTAACATGCTCAAAAACTTCGGAAAAACGATATTCACATCATATCTTATTATTTCTACTCGCATTCTGTCAGCTAGTTTCAGGTAATCTTCTTTTTTTGCTTGCCACATGTCTTGGATTTCATTGATCTTTTGTGCAAATTCATTTGTTGATGTTGCGTAGAAAAGCGGCAAGTTAAGTCCCTTAATGGCTTTTGTTGGGAAAGCGATTATGGGTACTTTACATGCAGCGGCCTCAAGTAGAGTTAAGGGAAAAACGTCTATTCCACTTGTATATATTAAAAGGTGCATCTTTGAATATAAGCTGATGAGTGTTTTAACATCAGTTATAAATCCAAGACTCTTCACGTTGTTAACACTTTCTACATCTGGTCCTATGGCAAAAAAGTCGATTTCCTTCTCTTTCAGAAACTCGGCAATTTTGACGAAGCTTGAGAACCCTTTTGCTTTTCTTCCTGTAAAGAGCACCGAAAATTTCTCGTTTTTGTTCTCAGTGGGCTTGAAGTGGGATGTGTCAATCCAATTTGGGACGTAATATACCTTGTTTTTTCCTTGAAAACTTCTCAGGGCTTCTTTGTTGATGACGTGAATAGCATCAAAACCATTTAAGCGCTTGTGTTTAACTCTCCTAAAGTATAAATGGGACATAAACCTTGGAATTCCGAATTCATTTGCGAAATTCACATAACTCATACGTCTGACTTCGGGATGTTGAAGTTCATCCAAAAAAACAAAGGCATGAATCGCACCTATTTTCGGACAGCTTCCCACAAACAGATTGTGCAATATTGGTGCATAAATGAAGTATGCTACATCCGCATTATTGATGTTATGGATCAAGTTTTCATGATATTCGATGCCTTGAAGTGACATATCGAGATTAACACACTTTCGCCCAATAGGTAATGCGTAAATAACTACTTCGTGCCCCCTTTTTAACAGTTGATTTGCAGCATCGATCAGAAATCGTTCCCCGCCTCCATGAAACGTAAGACTATAATGATGACAGAGGGCTACTTTCATGAAGCCTTTCCTCGTATAATCGTAACCTAGACAAGCTTTGCTCTTATAAAACGTGTGTTTATATTCTGATGATTCTCATTGAAATCTTCGAACGCGTACTGTTCCTCATCTCTAGATTTCAAAGAATTGTAGTCTTTTCCTTTATGGGGTAACGCTGAAATTAGACCAAAACATCTGGAGCATCAATTTTCTTATGTTTGATTTTCCTCCATAGAGCTCGGCTTCCAATTATTATTAATGGATAAGAAATGATCCAAGTGATGGAGTATAATTGGGCATAATAATCATGAAACATTCCCCAATCACCGTTGTTAATCGCGATCACATAAATGGCAACTATCCTTAAAATGTTAATAACATATGTGATTACAGCACCGATCACGAAATAGATTGTCTTATGCTTCAAAGGGATAGCACTCTTCTTCAAAAACAAAAGAATTGTTACAGTATAAATTAGAAGGCTCTCAACGCCAGAGCACGGCCAGTCTATCGCAGCAGCAAAACTATTTTGGGAATTGCTTGCAGACAGAATAGGCATGGCCGTTCTCGTGTTTAAAGATGTCTGGTATCCCATTAAATTAAGAACATTTGCTGCAAGCATAGCTGTGGTAGGGACGACAATCTGAAATGGTGTAAACTGTCCCATTGGATACGTATTATTTATTGTGTATATTCCCCCAATTAGCACTAAGAAGAATGTGGAAATTGAATAATCCTTTAATCCGCTACTTCCCTGTTGCAGAATGATTATTAATGCAAAAAGCACTGCAAAAACCAGATACTCTGTTGAAAGTGGCATCAATTCTGCCCACGCTGGCTTTATATTATAGTGTCTGGCCGAAGTCGTAATCAGAGCGTTCAATCCGAAATAATTGGCAATAATCACGTAGATGGTAGGAAGAACGAGAGCTGTGATGAATACAATAGTTTTCATAGGCTTTAGGTCGCATTTCCTTGCCTGAAGTTCTTCCCAATTCAATATTGTTTCTAGGGAAAAGAGCCATAAGAAGAAAAGGTAGTAGATTCTGTTTTCCCACGTTCCTGTCCATGTGGGTTCGAAGGAATTCGGGTATAGAAAATATAATACGAGAAACGGTACAATAAAAGAAAAGATGGGCAACAGCTTTACTAGTACTTGGGTGTTTTTCTTGAATTTCTGTACAATGTCGAGCATCAGCAGTCCTCTACTTCTCTTTGAAGTTCGATATAGTTATCTAACAATCGCTCAAAAGGATATTTATGTTTAATCGATTTGGAATGGAATAACTGCGTAGTTACAGAAGTTATGATTCCTTCTGTGGCAAATATGAAGATTCATCTTCCGCGCGGTGATGAGTTTAAGACGCCGTGGAACAAAACCCTTTTCTATGCGTCACCGAGATTGGAAGTAGAGGAACTTGAAACCTATTAGTTTTGTACAGAGGATGTTTCGTAACTACTATAAGCGAGAGTATTCCCCAAACAATTCTCTTTCAGTGATTGATAGACGAGAATTTGGCTTTGCTTTGTTTGAGGGTTGGATGCTCCGCCATAAAAGTTTTAAAAGCAGTGGTGAATTGAAGCAGTTTTTACAAAATTCTGTTCCGTCAGATGCTTATTGTTCATGCGCCTATTATGAAGATCCAGAGGCTGATATGGACAGGAAAGGTTGGCTGGGAGCAGATTTAGTCTTTGACATTGACGCTGATCACATTCCAACTCCCTGTGATAAGATTCATGACAATTGGGCCTGCGGTATTTGTGGCTTGACAGGAAAAGGATTTACCCCCGGCAAGTGTCCTGTCTGTGATGGCGAAAAGTTTGAGGTGAAGACGTGGCCCTGTGAAGTTTGCTTGGATTCTGCTAAGACAGAGACTTTGAAGCTTCTGGATGCGTTGATGCAGGATTTTGGTTTTTCCGAAAAGAATGTACGTGTGTTTTTCTCTGGGCATCGTGGTTACCACGTTCATGTTGAAAACGAAGCTATAAGGACGCTCGACGCTATCGCACGCAAAGAAATTGTTGACTACGTTACTGGTTTAGGTTTAGACGTGTTTTTTCATGGTGCAAGCAAGAAAAGTTTGAGAGAAACACCATCTTCTCAAGCGTCACCATTAAGCGAACTTGGTTGGCGCAATCGTCTGACGTTGGGGATGCAAAACTTCATTCTTAATGCCAAAGAAGAGAATCTTAGAAAAATTGGACTGAAGAAAAATATTGCTGAAACGATATTGCAGAACAGAGACATTATTCTAGAGAACTTAAACAAAGGAACTTGGGGGTCTGTCAGAGGAATCGGTTTTGAAACTTGGAGAAAGATAGCCAAGCACAGCGCAAAACTGCAATCCGTTAAAATCGATACAGTTGTCACAACGGACATCCATCGTTTAATTAGATTAACTGGCACTTTACATGGAAAAACCGGCTTGAAGAAGGTTGAGTTTCCAGTTTCAGCTATAGATGGTTTTGATCCATTCAAGAGGGCAGTAGTGTTTAAAACTGACGCTGTGACTGTTCTTGTATCTGATGCTCCAGAGTTTAGGTTGGGTGATGAGGTGTTTGGTCCTTACAAAAAACAAAGGGTTGAGTTGCCTACAGGAGCAGCCATGTTGCTCATATGCAAGGGTAGAGCAAAGGTGATAGGTTAAAATTGTATGATGAGTTATATAACGCTTGGAAACGGGAGCTCGAAAACGTTGAGCTTGAAAAGCTTTTGTCCGATTTTTACTCTAGAATTACCGACTATTTGAGAAGGCTCAAAGAAGAGGGTCGAATGCTTGACAAAAGAACGATTAAAGCACGTCTTCTTAAAGATGAAATGCGAAATGTCAAACGCATGGTTCACGAATTGATTCAGGCACGTTATAGAAAACTGGTTAATAGAGCTGCCAAGGGCGAAAAAATTCCGTCAGGTTTTTTGACAATGGAAGAGAAAAAATCTTACGCAGAGGCTCTACCGCTTGCAGAGGCATATTATAGCCTAGCTGAGAAAATTCTGCGCGGCTATGCACAAAAGGTAAATGTTGAACAAAAGCATGGAAACGCTGTTTTACGCTTTCTAAAGGAGGTTCCAGAAATTGTTGGAGCGGACATGAAAACTTATGGGCCTTTCAAGATTGAAGATGTTGCGTCTTTGCCTCTTGATAACTCTAAGATTTTAGTTAAACAAGGTTTGGCTGAAAGGGTTGAAGTTTAACTATTCTGTGAAAAAGTATAAGAGTACGCGTGTTTTCTTTAGTTAAGGCCGGTCGTGATTAAGGTGAATGTTCCAAAAGAGATTAGAACATATTGCCCTAGGTGTAAAAAACATCAGTTTCACGCAGTTACTCTATACAAGGCTGGAAAGCGGAGAGCCCTAGCTAAAGGTGAGCGCCATCACCGACGGGAAAAGAAAGGTTATGGTGGGCAGAAGTATCCGCTACAAAGCGAATTTGCGAAAACAACCAAGAAGCAAACTTTGAAGTTCAAATGCAAGGTTTGCGGTTACACAAGGCATAAAGATGGTATACGACTAAGGAAGTTAGTCATTGCATGAGATTGAGGTTGACATTATGGCTGAGTGGGAAAAACTAATTCCAAGACCAAGAAGCAGATTCGTCAGAGTGAAATGTCTAAAATGTGGCAACGAGCAACTTGTTTTCAGCCACGCTGTAAACAAGGTTAACTGCAACGTCTGTGGCGTTGAACTTGCAGAACCATCCGGTGGAAGAGTGATAATTAAGGGCGAAATAGCCGCAGTCTTAGAATAGGGATGAATGCTGTAATGGCTTTTAGAAAACAAGAATGGCCAGAAGTCGGGGACTTGGTGATAGCCACTGTGGAGAATGTTATGGACTATGGTGCTTATGTGACGCTAGACGAATATGATAAAAAGGGTCTACTGCACATTTCTGAAATATCTTCTTCTTGGATTCGAAACATTCGTAACTTCGTTCGAGAAGGACAAAAGGTTGTTTTAAAAGTTCTGCGGGTAGATGCAGAAAAAGGACACGTAGACTTGTCACTTAGAAGAGTTACGAAAAGAGAGAAAATCGAGAAGATTATGTCTTGGAAGAGGGAGAGAAAGGCTGAAACATTGCTTCGGAGTGTTGCTGAAAAAACCAGTTTATCACCGGAGGAGATTTATGAAAAAGCTGGAGCACTTATGGAGAAAGAGTATGGCTTGTACGAAGCCTTCGAGAAAGTTGTAAAGGAAGGAATGGAAGTTCTTATCAAAATAGGTGTGCCAGAGGAGCTTGCAGCGGCCCTTGCTGAAGTTGCGGAAGAGCGCATACACATACCTATGGTTAAGGTGAAAGGTATTGTTGAGCTTCGCTGCATGAAGCCTAATGGTATAGAAATCCTTAAAGAAGCTTTTTTGAACGCGAAAAAGGCTAAGTCTGAAGATGCGAAACTTCGTTTTTATGTTGTTGCTGCACCTAAATATCGCATTGAGGTTTTAGCCGAAAACTATAAGCATGCAGAAGCCATTTTACAGGGGGTCGGCGAAAAAGTTGTTTCGCACGTTGTTAAAGCTGGTGGACAAGGATCCTTTAGAAGGGAGAAGTAGTGGTTTGGCTTTTACGAAAATGTGAAGGCTGTAAAAAATATACTTTGAGAAAAGATAGCTGCCCGTGTTGCGGTGGAAAGGTTCGGGTGCCCCATCCCCCCAAGTTTTCCCCTGATGATAAGTATCTTAAGTATAGGATGGCTCTTAAGAGAGGTTCCAAAGAATGAAAGAGACGTTCATCAAAGAACGCACGAAAGTTGAGTTGAAAAATCCTATTTTAATTGAAGGGCTTCCAGGTCTGGGACTTGTAGGTAAGATTGCCACTCGCTACTTAATTAAAAAACTAGACGCCAAGAAGTTCGCTTATCTCTATTCTCCTCACTTTCCGTATTTCGTACTTGTGAACAAGAAAGGAAGCGTTAGGCTTTTACGTGGAACTTTCTATTTCTTGAGAAACCAAACCGGAGGAAACGACCTTATTCTTTTCACAGGTGACAGCCAAGCCCAGACAATTGAAGGTCAGTATGAAATTTCCGATTGCATATTAGATTTTGCTCGGCAGCACAACGTGAAAATGATTGTCACAGTGGGCGGCTACCGAATGGAGGTTAAGGACAAGCCTAAAGTTATTGCAGCCGCTACAAATGAAGAACTTTTGAACGAGGCATTACTAGCTAGAGCCGTATTGAGTTCAATGGGGAACCCCATCGTCGGCACCGCTGGCTTAATTTTAGGTTTATCTCGTTTCAAGAAAATTGGTGCTCTTTGTCTTTTAGGTGAGACCCGTGGGTATTTGCCTGACCCGAAGGCTGCTAAGAGCGTGTTAGAGGTGTTGAAAACAATGCTTAGCCTTAGTATCGATCTAGCTGGTTTGGATGAAGAAATTGAAAAAGCGGATAAAATGATTACGCGTTTGCAGAAAATTGAGGAAAAAAGAGTCTTGCAAGCAGAGGAGATACGTAAAGAAGAGGATAAGAGAATAACGTATATTTCATAAAGAAGAGTTAGAACGCCAGTTCTTCCTTAATTATCTTAGCAATTTTTTCAGCGGCATTTCCATTTCCGTACGGAGATTTTCTTGGTAATTCCCTTGGATGTCTTAGTATTCTTTTCATGGCATCTAATATTCTGTGCTTTTCAGTGCCTACAACTTCGGCGAACCCTGATTTGACGGCTTCTGGTCTTTCGGTTGAAAGTCGGATAACCAACACTGGTTTTCTTATACATGGTGCTGTTGCTTCCTCTTGTATGCCGCCGGAATCGGTTACTATCATTTCACATTTTTTCATTAGAACCAAGAAATCTAAGTAGCCGAGCGGTGGCAAAATCAGTATGTTTTTTGATTTTTTGATTTTGGTGTAGATTCTGTTCTGTTGAAGTCTCTTTTTTGTTCTTGGATGCATTGGGTAAATCACTGGTATGGGGGCTTCTGCAAAAGTTTCCATGAAATTTTCAAGAACTGTTAGGTCGTCTACGTTTTCTGCTCTGTGGGCAGTGGCTAGAGCAAATGGTTCGAAATGAATGTATTCTAGTATTCTTGATTTCTTTTCAGCTATGGGTAGGTGTTGAATTACCGCGTCTATAACTGTGTTTCCAGTAACGTAGATTTTCCCCCAAACATTTTCTCTTTTCAAGTTTTTCTCCGCGATTTCCGTTGATGCGAATAGATAAGTGGATACATGATCTGTTAAACGTCTGTTATGTTCTTCCGGCATGCGTAGATCAAAGCTTCTCAACCCAGCTTCGACGTGCCCTACGGGCGTTCGCAGTTGTAGTGCTGCTAGAGCCGTTGCCAGTACTCCATTTGTGTCTCCTTCAACCAAGACGAGTTTGGGTGACGTTTTCTTTAGTAATCGTTCCATATGGGTTATTATGCGTGCGGTTTGTGTTCCTTGCGAGTATGCCTTAACTTTGTAGGCGTAATCTGGAGTTGGGAGTTCAAGTTCTTCGATGAACTGCTGGGACATGTTGTAGTCATAGTGTTGGCCGCAGTGGACAAAAATTAATGGGATTTTGCTTTCATGTAAAGCCCTGACAATAGGTGCCATTTTTATTATTTCTGGGCGAGTGCCGACGACGACCATAACGGTTTCCATTAGAGACCCCTATCATCTAAGTATCCGTGAATATGTTTTAGTGTTTCTGTGAAACAAAGTTGAACTGACCTTTAAGACTTAATTACAATATTTTTGTAAAGTTCTAACTTCCAATTAACTATATGAATAATAATCGTTAGATTGCGTTAACTTTTGGGACGCGCAAACCGTCTTACTATTGTTTCTCATTTATGTTAGTAAAATCAAGTTTGGAGATGGACATATGCATCTGTTAAAGAATAAGAAAGGTTTAAGCGTCGTAGTGACTACACTGATAATCCTTGTAGTTTCAGTGCTTCTTGCAACCGTTGTAACGTTTTATGCTATAAACGTGACCACCACAAGAGTGCAGGAAGAATCACTGTTCTTAACTAAGCAGCATGTTTGGTTTAACACCACTGGTTCATGGGCTCAAGCGGCAATAGTCATAGTAAACACCGGCGGAAAAGATGTCGTTCTTGACAAGATTGCGGTTCGCGGACAGGATTCTGAGTGGCAAACCGTTTACTACTGGAGAACAAGCAACATAACTATTTCAGATGACTTAGAGGTGACCTCAACTAATATTACGGGTGCAAACTTCAACATCACCATTCAGGGGGCTACAAGAACCTTCCAGCAAGCTACTGATGATTTAACACTAAAGTCTGGTTGGACCATGGTTGTCTACGTTATGAATCCTGACAGCGTGGCATTGAATGATGTCGGTATAACAGTGGGTATAACAGTGTTCACATCAAACGCTCAGTACTACAAGGAAACCAATATTGAGGCGGCGCAATAGCAACCATCTTCTTTTTCTACGGACGAACTCAATTCTAGGTTTTCTTTAGGTAACCCTCTCTTGGCGAGTAGATTGTTCCTTCACGCAGTAATTGTCCTAGGAGGCGTTCCGCGTCACCTGCTGAAATTTTGTATTTTGTTTCCAACTCGTCTAGAAGTGCTATTTTTTCAACTAAGCCTGTTTCTCTTTGCATTTCCATTATTGTTGAAAGCACCGTTTGAAGTTTGTCTCTTAGACTTTTTGGTTTTCCAGTCATTATAAGGTCTATGTCAAATTTCGATGAGGACACGTCTATTCCAACCTCTTCAAGGGACCTATTCATTATAGCGATGGCTGCTTCTGCATCCTCTGCTAAAATCTCTTTTCTCAGGGCTAAGCGTGCCCTCGCTTCTGCTGTGCGCACAAGGGATTCCAGTTGCCGTGCAGTTATGGCTACTGGCGAACCTTCTGTTTCGCTTGCCGAACGCATAGCCATGTAAAAGTCTTTAAGACGTTGGAGCGCTTCCTTTGTTAGTACTGGTTTTTTTCCCTTGGCATAGCTTATGTATTTTCTTAGAAGTTCTGTCGGTATTGGTGGTTCCACGGGACTCATCCCTCTTCTGTGAATTTCGAGGATGTGCTGTGACATTTTGCTGTCTGCCTCTTTGTTTGGCTCATCTCTCAGGACGAAGATCAAGTCAAACCTTGAAAGTATTGTAACTGGTAACGAGATGTTTTCCGCCACTGTACGGTGGGGTTCATATCTTCCTAACGCAGGGTTTGCAGCTGCAAGTATGGCTGTTCTAGCGTTAAGCGTCGCGACGATACCGCCTTTTGCAATTGAAACGGTATGTTGCTCCATCGCCTCGTGAATTGCAACTCTATCTTCCGGGCGCATCTTATCCATTTCGTCGATACACGCAATTCCTTTATCAGCCAGTACAAGGGCTCCAGCTTCAAGGGTCATTCCGCCTCTTCTCTCTCGTATGACGGCTGCTGTTAAGCCCGCGGCTGTCGTTCCACGTCCAGAAGTATATAGTCCACGAGGAGCAAGCCTTGCGACGTATTGCAGAATCTGGGATTTCGCTGTTCCAGGGTCTCCTATCAAAAGGACGTTTAGTTCCCCCCTTATTGTAATGTCTGGAAGCGTTTTTGCCACGCCGCCAAAAACAAGATATATTATCGCTTCTTTCACATGATCGTATCCGTATATCGAAGGTGCAATTGAACTAATAATTTTTCGCTGTATCCACGGGTCTTTTGCAAGTTCAAGGATTTTCTCTTCTTCTTCTGGAGATGGAAGCACTGTTTCTGGCTCTTTGCCTAGAACCTCAATTGAGTTGGCGTCTAAATGCAGGATAAAAGCGCGGAGTTTTCCAACGGTTGGAACTGTTGGTGCTACTGCCTGAACTGCTCCAACTATCGATACGTGGTCGCCTGGTCTTGCGACGTCAACTATTTCGCTTCCAATTAGCTTGACGTTTAGTGAGCGTGGAAGCTGTCCAGGTGGGAGGTCCTCTGGTCTTTCTTGAATTCGGAGGTCTTGGGAGTCTATGAACGTTGATTCTTCTTGCATGAAATCGAATGGGCCTTTTCTTCTGCATGAGGGGTCGCTACATGCGAAGGGAGCTCTTAAGAATGGGCCTGTTTGCTTTGTGTATGTTATTGTTCCGCACCTTTTGCATTTGAATGCTGCTTGCATGACCATTGGGCGGACTGGTGTCGAACGGACAACTATGCCTTCAACCATGACAAGTTTTCCGATGTGTTTTGAACCAAGTTTCCGCAGCGGTGCACTTTCTAATAGCCGTACAATTCTGACCGTTATTGCTTCTGCTTCTATTTTTTCAGCGTATTCAGGGTCTTCTATCCGTAATTGTGCATACGCCGCGTTGTTGGCATGTTTCAAATACTCATCAGGGTTTTCCAAAATTTCTTCGGCGAGCTCTTGGTCAAAAGCCAAGAGGTCTTCGAAATCAACTATTATCGATGTTCTAGCAGCTACTGCCATTTGTGAAATTCTTTCGCGATATTTTTCTGTTTTGAAGAAGTCCTGTAAGTGTTCTTGAGGGTCTATGAGTTCTAGCTCTTCCGTCATTTTTCTCCTTCCTTGTTCCTGAGTATCTGCGCTCGCCATTCACCGATAAGCTTGTGGATCTCTTCGTAAAGAAATCTTTCCTCTGTGGCAAAATCTCTCAGAATTTGCTCGGATTGAGCTGGAGCTGAGGCAAGTGAAACGATTTTTTTTAATCTTGAATTTATAATATCTTGTGTCAACTGCTTAACTTTTTCGTACTCTCGCATTTTCTCGGGGTTTTTGGTTATTTCCTTTTTTGATTCCACAAAATATCTTCGAAGTTTTGGGTAGAAATCTTCTGGCAATTTAGATATTTGCCTAGTCGTTTGAACTCGTTCTTTCCATTGAATTTTATAAAGCTTGGCTGCGTCTAATAATTCTTCTTCTCTGAAATGGGCAATTCCCGACTTGACAAGCTGTCTGGCTATCCAGTAATGGACTTCATATTCGTTTCCTTCTTCAAAAGGGCCTACCTTTAATCCTGCAAGCTTGATTTCTGGGCAATTCCTGTTTGCCACGATCTTCGCAAGTGAATTTTCAAAACTAAAATCCAAGTTCTTAATCTTCAGTGAAACTGTTTTTGGCATCCTCTACCCCTTTCTCAGCTCTAAAGCTAGCTATTGCAGAGGAGATATAAGAACTGCAGTTTAAAAACTTAGATTAAAAAGTTTAAGAGAATTCGAGACTGTGGTGGAGCTTTTCCCGTTTGGAACTATAATTTGATTTCTCGGAATTTCAATCTATCGGCGAAGAACTGCCTGTAGTTCCCAGCGATTCGCATGGCAATATTTAAGCGCATCGAAAGCAATATTTTAATAGTAAAAGTCATTTTTTCTCGTATTCTGTTTACAAACGTAAAGATGTGGAAGTATGTCTGAAGCAAAAAGTAGTTTATATGAAGAAGCATTGAAACCACTTAAGAAGGCGGCGGCAATACTGAACTTAGAATCTGACGTTGTAGAGGTCTTAAGCAATCCAGAGCATATATTAATCGTTTCGATTCCAGTGAAGATGGATGATGGAAAGATCAGCGTTTTCACTGGCTATCGTGTGCGGCATAACACAGCTAGAGGTCCAGCGAAAGGCGGCATCCGATATCATCCGGGAGTGTGCCTAGATGAGGTTAAATCATTGGCATTTTGGATGAGTATAAAGAACGGTGTCGTGGGTGTTCCTTATGGCGGTGGTAAAGGTGGAATAACATGCAATCCGAAGGAAATGTCGCAAGGTGAGCTTGAACGGTTAACAAGAGGGTACACAGCTGCGATAGCGAAGTTTGTTGGACCGGACCAAGATATTCCTGCACCTGATGTTGGAACAAACGCTCAGTTTATGGGATGGTTTGCTGATGAATATTACAAGATTGCCGGGGCATATGTTCCTGGAGTGATAACCGCCAAACCTTTGGGCATAGGTGGTTCAAGGGGAAGAAGAACGGCAACTGGTCGTGGTGCATTCTTTGCTACACTAGAAGCAGCTAAAACCTTCAACATACCCTTAAAGGGAACACGCGTTTCCATACAAGGATATGGTAATGTGGCACGACCGATAGCCAAATGTCTTCATGAGTTAGGCTGCAAAATCGTGGCGGTCAGTGATTCTGTAGGTGGCGCGTATAACCCGGATGGTATGCATCCCATAAAGCTTGCAGACTTCAAAACTGAAACACGCAGTGTTAGAGGTTTTCCAGGAAGCAAAGAGATAAGCACTGTAGACCCAATCACTGTAGATTGTGACATACTTATTCCCGCAGCCTTAGAGAATCAAATAACCGAAAAGAATGCTGACGATGTCAAAGCAAAACTTGTAGTTGAAGAGGCAAACGGGCCGACAACGCCCGAAGCTGATAAAATACTGTACGAAAAAGGTGTTGTAGTGGTTCCAGATGTCTTGGCCAACGCTGGAGGTGTTACAGTAAGCTATTTCGAATGGGTTCAAAATCGCATGGGATACTACTGGAGTGATGAAGAAGTTGATGATAAACTGAAACAAGTAATGACAAATGCCTTTAAAGACGTCTACCAAACCGCAAAGCAACGTCAAATAGATACTTCTTTCACTATGCAGCCACAACTAATGGATATGCGAACAGCCGCTTACGTCACAGCCGTTGAGAAAATTGTCGACGCGATGCGAGCTCTGGGTAGAATCTAATTTTCCTTCTTTTCTCTTTCTTGCAACACAATCAAAAGATGTTTCCCCTTTTTACTGTAAGTATTTATTAGCAATCCTAGCGTATGAAGCTGTGGTGTGGTGCTGTTCATTTGAGTTTTGAGATGTGGGCTGAAAAGTACAGACCAAAAACGTTGGATGATATGGTTAACCAGAAGGAGATAGTTGAACGGTTGAAAAGTTTTGTCAAATCAAGGAATGTGCCGCACTGCATTTTTGCTGGTCCACCTGGAACTGGAAAAACTACCGCTGCGGTTTGCTTGGCTAAAGACCTTTACGGCAGTGCCTACAGAGAACGTATTATGGAGTTGAATGCAAGTGATGCGCGTGGTATTAACGTGGTTAGGGAAACTGTGAAGACCTTCGCGAGGGTTCGGTCTATTGGTGAAATTCCGTTCAAAATAATGATTTTGGATGAAGCTGATAACATGACTTCTGATGCACAGCAAGCGTTAAGGCGGACGATGGAACGCTACACGCAAACATGCAGGTTCATTCTAATCGCGAATTACAGCGGAAAGATAATAGAACCGATCCAATCAAGATGTGCGCCCTTCCGCTTTACGTATCTTCCACGAGAGGAGCAAGACGGATATTTAAGGATGATAGCCGAAAAGGAAGGATTGAACCTTTTAGACGAGGGTTTAGACGCTATTTTCGAAGTTTGCGGCGGAGACCTAAGAAGAGCGATAAACAATTTGCAGGCAGCCGCCTCCCTGAACAGACCTATTGATTCGAAGGTTGTTTATTCGATTGCAGGAAAGGCCAATCCTGCGGACGTAAGAAAATTGATAGAGACAGCCATGCATGGCGATTTCTTAGAGGCGAGAAAACAACTGCGTAACATGATCCAGAAATATGGCGTGGCGGGAAGCGACGTAGTCCGTCAAATCCACATGGAAATTTTCAGATCAGACATTCCGGAATTATGGAAGATTAAGCTCGCCGACATCTTGGGTGAAATAGATTACAGGCTTGTTGAGGGTTCTGATGAAGAGGTTCAGCTAAGTGCACTCCTAGCTAGACTTGTTGAAGCTGGCTACGAATTGGGAAAGACGGCCTAGGTGCGAAAGTGTGTACGCTGCTTGGGTTGTTAAGCACAAGCCGAAATCCCTAGACAGGGTTGTTGGGAACAGGGATGCCATCCAAAAGCTTGTCAAATGGGTGAAGGCGTGGGAAAAGGGCGTCCCTAAAAAGAGGGCTGCTTTTCTGTATGGACCACCAGGTATTGGAAAAACCGTTACTGTTGAAGCCTTGGCTAATGATTTTCGTGTAGAGCTTGTGGAGAAGAACGCCAGTGATTATAGAACAGAAGATGCCGTGAAACGTTTTGCAGGCTTGGCATCGCAGTATGGGTCGCTCTTTGGTGGGAAAAGGATTGTTTTGCTTGATGAGTTGGATGGATTAACGGGTACAGCAGATAGGGGTGGAGTAAAAGCGATAACTGGAATTGTGAAGACAGCCCAATGTCCAGTGGTCTTAATAGCTAATAATGCTTATAACCCGAGGTTCTCAACTCTTCGCAATTACTGCCTTTTGATAGAGTTTAAGAAGCCACCCGTGAGTGAAGTTATGAAGCATTTGAAACGAATACTTTTACGCGAGGCAATTGAGGTTGAAGAAAACGCCTTGAAGTTCATCGCTCAACGTTCGGAGGGTGATGTCCGCTCAGCTGTCAACGACTTTCAAGCTTTGGCTCAAGGCAAGAAGAAGCTGACTTATGAGGATGTTTCTTGGCTTGGTTACCGCGATAGACAAGAGAAGATCTTTACCGTGTTGAGAATGATTATCTATGGAAAAACGTGTATTAGCGCAAAAAAAGCAGTTGACATGGCTGATGTTGACATTGACATGCTTTTTGAATGGATCTACGAAAACGTTCCAGCACACTTTACAGACCCGCATGACCTGGCCAGAGCCATGGATGCGCTATCACTTGCAGACGTCTATCGTGGCAGAATTCGCTCTACTCAGAACTGGAGCTTTCTTCGCTACGTAATTGACTACATGACCGCAGGCGTGGCTATGGCGAGGCAAAACACCAAGGCTAGTGGTTGGATACCTTTTAAGTTTCCCGGGCGCATACGAATGTTATCAAGGTCTAGAGCTGAACGTGCAATGCGACTGAACATCGGACGTAAAATCAAGCGCAAATGCCACATCTCAGCCATTAGAGCCTCAAAAGAAATTCTTCCCTATCTAAAAATAATCTTCCAGAATAATGCAGACATGGCTGTTGGACTCGCAGAATGGCTTGATCTGGAACCTGAGATGGTTGAATATCTCGCCGGAACCAAGAAAAAAGCTGAAGCTATCACTCAACTGCTCAGCTGAAAGCCTAAATAACCTGCTTAGTGTATCTTGCTTCCCAAGCCAATTTCTTTTTCAGGCTGCAAACACACGACATTTCCTTTGTCATCTTCGGCAGCCAAAATCATGCATTGAGATTCTACACCCATGAACTTTCTCCGCTGAAGATTCAAAATGAAAGCATATTGATTGCCCGCCAAATCTTCAGGCTTATACCATTGCAGAAGCCCTGCAACCGCTTGCCTTTTTTCTGTTCCAAAATCCACAATCATCCTTACGAGGTTCCGTGCACCCGGAATCTGATTTGCCTCTAAAACCTTTCCAACACGCATATCCAATTTCTGAAATTCCTGAAAGGAAATCTCCATTTCGAAACACCATTTTTGATTTTCATTAGGCGTAAACTATTAAGTCTTGTGTATCTTCCTTCTACGTTTTATTTTTTCTACAGTTTTTGCCACGCCTCCCCAGCCTTCGACACTCCTCGAATGAACTATTTCGAAAGACTCCTTCGAAGTTAACCCCTGCAACTCTTCGCCTACAGCTCTTCGTGTAAGATATGACGCTGCACTCAAGACATTACCGTTCAATCGCGAATCCATCAAATCAGCCAAATGACAAATCAACGCTTCAACAGTGTGCGGTCTGATGGGGCCATAGTCTCCATGGTGAGCAGACACCACGTGAATCAATTCTAACGGAAAGCCTCTTCGAACAAGCTCTGAAGTTACAAGAGATAAGTGATCTAGGTAATCAGCCAGATGGGATGAGCTGTAACTTCCATTTTCGTTCACAACGTACGTAGCAGGCTTAAAAACGTCATGCACCAGAACACCGGCTATAACGAGGTCACGGTTGACTTTCCCGTGATAAACCTTCTCCACAGATTTGCACATTGCAACTGCGAGGTTAGCTGTTGACACAACATGCTCGACATAACCGCCTGGATAACAATGATGATGGGATAATCCTGCTGGCGAAACATCAAGAGGCGGACCTGAAATTTTCTTCCCGTCTATTTCAAATGTTGGGTCTTCTAACAATTCTATAACTTTTTTCCGAAGCTTCGTATCGCGAATCTTATCTGCTAATGCCTTAAGTTTAGGATGAAGCAATTTCCATTCACTCCTTATTTGTTAACTGCTGACGCGATATTGATTTTTCGCTTTTCCGCCGTTGCTATCTGATGAGCCTTTGAAATCGGTTCGGGAATACGACTGTGGTATATGCAGTGCCTAACGATTTTGACTGCTGTTTCCAACGAAACCATGTGCCCCACGCTAACGTAAACGGGTTTGCATCCTTGTTTAGTTTTAACCACTGCCCCGACAACTTCGTCTTCATTTTCAAGCAGTACAACATCCTTCTCGCCTCTTACATCTTCCATCTTGCCGAACAGCCTACCTTTAGCGACGCCTATCGTTGGTTTCCGTACTACGAGTCCCAGATGGCTTGCAAATCCACATCGATAGGGATGTGCAAAACCATGGCCATCAACAAGAAAGACGTCAGGCTGCAAATGCAACTTTTTAATGCATAGGACCGTTGGCGGAATCTCTCTGAAGGAAAGCAGTGTCGGAACGTATGGAAAACGAGTTTTACAAAGCGCAGTTTCTGATTCCACAAGTTCTAGAGAGGCGTAATCCAGAACCGCTACAGCGCCGATAGCCAGGTCTCTCACGTAAGCGACATCAACACCAGCCACAAAACGGGTTTTTTTGGGCAGCGCGTCCTTAAGCACAATTTGTTTGGACAATCTTAACTGGGTCTCATGTGCTTTTTCAATGGAAAAGTTAGGCTTTAAGTTGACAGCGTCCATTCTTTTCTACTCATCTACTTTTCCTGGAGCTTGTCTTCCTCTTTTTTGCCATTTTCTCAAGACGTTTCAGATATTTTTCTAGCGAGCTCCTGCGCACTTCTTGTGTTATGTCTCCTCGTGTAGTTTCGATAATTCTTCTTGCAATGTCGCATTTTCTTCTGAGTCCAGGGACAAGCATGTAGGCTTCATCCATAGCCGTAAGTTCCGTGTATATTTCGTCCATTATTCGCAAGCATTTTTCACCCTTTTCTACATCTGCCTCACGCAAAGCATCTAAGGCCAAGCGTCTGCATTCTCCTATAACATCGGCTAGTCCAAGCACGTAGTCAACCGAAGGCACGTTGATCTCTTCTGGTGTTATGAATTTTGATTCTTCGATTAGGTTTAGAAATATGTTGGCTTCGGAGTATTCTTGGCGTGCAGCGTTGAACAAGCCGCTGTAAATGATCTCTGGATGTTTGGTTGAGGCGCTATTTAGCCTCCAGATGATTTCCTTTGCATTTTCGATGAGGTTTTTTGCTTCGCTAAACCTTTTTTGATGAATGAGGAGTATTGCTTGCTTGGAAAGGCTTATTGCCTTTCGCATGTCTTTTTGGGCTTTTTCCCGTACTTTCTCTTTTTCTTTTAACTCCTTTCTTATTTTCTTCAAAAGGTTCTTTAAGGAGGGCATAAGCTTAACATCCTATTACACTAGAGGTAGACTTGCAGGTATTTTATAGTATTGTTTAACAAATCGACCACAAATTGACGACCTTCTTCCTTTTGTAAAAGATTGGTTTTCTAAAAGACAATATTACCTGAAAATGAGACGGCTTCTTGGTTGTTGAAGTTCTTACTCAGTCTCTTCTTCTACTGGCGGTGGTACCCACTTGTCTACGAGCAGCTCTTTGGGGCCTCCAGGTTTGAACCCCACTTTAACGAATATGGAGTCCGCGCCTTTGAATGGGAACATGCTGTCTTCAGCCAAGTCCTTCGGTAGGTAGATCAAGTATTTGCCGTCTTTCCTTCTGAACAGTCTTCCTCTTCCTTCGCTGACCACTTTGGCAACACCTAGCTCAATTTGAGGTTTAAAACCTCGGACTAAAAATTCAGCGAAACGTTTATTTAACCTTTGTTATTATCCGAGATAAATGACTCGAGTCCGAAATCGAATCTAACTAGATAATGAGTTGTCTGTAACGAGTTCAGTTATTGGTAAATGTAATGGGCTTTTCAAGTCTGCTCAATAGCACAACTCGACTGTCTTTTGATTCATCAATTATACTGTAACCTGTCTCTTTTCCTAATTGTGTTGCGAAATCATGTACTTCTCTGTGGCTTGGCATGTTCTCGTAGTTCAACCGTAGTCTAGAAAATCCAACGTGTACGTAGGCTTTTGGCTCGATATATGTTGGATTGGCCTTTTCGATTAGTTTAGTGTAGGTCTTGGCGTCCTTTATGTTGACTTTGCGTACAGATGTTATTCGGATGACTGTTGGGCATTTGAAGCTGGGCAAAAGCTTCAATGTTTCGTTGAGTTTTTCCCATGCCTTTGGGATCTGTGGGCGGCAAACCTGTTTATGTGTTTCTTTGTCTGGGGCACAGACTGAGATATAGAGTTGTGTAGGTTCATGGCTTAGTTTCGCTAGGGCTGAAGGTACTGTTCCGTTAGATACCAAGAACGTGGTGAATCCTCTTTTATGGTATGCCTGGATCAGTTCTCCTATTGGCTTGTAGAGTGTAGGTTCACCTGTTAGGCTTATGGCTGCATGTTTGGGCTTTAGAGCTTCTTTGAGTTTTTGCTGGTTTGTTTTTCGGTTTCCTTTGTATCCGCTTAATATTTTGAGTTGTGCCTTGATGCTTGCTTCCACAGTTTCTTCTGGAGAATCCCATTTTGGCAATTTCATTTCGTTCCACGTTATCCCTAAGTCGCCACTTTGGGCTCTCCAACAAAATAGGCATTGTTGTGTACAGTAAAAAAGGGCGGGGGTCATTTGTATGCATTGATGGGTTTTTATTCCAAAGAACTTCTGTTTGTAGCATGATCTGCCATGAATTAATGTTTCGTAAAGCCATCTACATCTTTTAACAGCCGAGTGTCTACCTACAAGGTGATATTTTTGCTTCTTCAATGCTTGTATAAGCGAAGGTGGAACCAGGGTCTTCAAGTAGTCACTTTCCCAGATCATGTATGCTTTTCGAAATGTAAGATAGTGAACTGTTTTATAAAAACGCACTTCATTTTCAAAGTTTTCCATGCGATTTAATAGAAGTATTTTCAGGAATATGCATTCGGATAGTGAAGTTTGAGGGTTTTTCTTATTTCGGTGCACATGTGGCATTTGTTTATATACTGTTCTTCTTGGAATTGATAGCCACGTGCTTCGGGAAGTTTCAGCAGTCCTGTGGGTCCTTCTTCTACCAAGATTCTGGTGATTGGGGTTCTTCTCCAGTCGTACTCTGTTATTAGCTGTTTCAGTGGTACGCTTTTTGCGTTTCCAATCGGTAAGTTCCAGCATATGTTTGCTGAGCCTGAGGGTTCTATGGTGATGCTTTCTGGGTCTGTCAGCATGTTACCTTCTAATGGTTCTTCTTCGCATGGTCCGTGCAACGAGGTGGGTTGGAAATATTGGCGTAGGTTCTGTATTGCGCGTCCGGCTGGGACGATTTTGAACGTGTGGGCTTCTATTCCTATGGGCTGTAGTGTTTTTAGTATTTGAGCGGTCTTCTTGTCATATTTGTTTGTGGCGTTTGTGGATTCGATTAGGGCAACGTTCCACTTGATATCTTCTATGCCTGCTTTGAGCAAAGTCAACGCAGCGTTCATG
>Ga0209636_10000467_pt1 | contig 39292 bp, 47 predicted proteins | sample DeeMarSWOR152_54_FD_187464 | JGI IMG/M metagenome (GOLD analysis project Ga0209636, IMG submission 187464) | Marine sediment microbial communities from White Oak River estuary, North Carolina - WOR-1-52-54 (SPAdes) (version 2) | ecosystem: Environmental > Aquatic > Marine > Intertidal zone >... | reverse complement strand
AGATCATCATGGGGAGGGAGTCAGTGCTACAGAATTTCAATTTTGTTCGAAAGAACTACTTCCCCGTTTTATAGATTGAGCAACTCCTCCTTTAACGCACCCAATCGCTTGCCGTAATCCCGTTCAAGCCCTTCCATGGCCTCAATCCATTCCTTTTTCCCCTCAAGGCTTGGTTCAACCGCCGAGCCCGATATGCCCATGGCGGCCAACGTCTGGCGAAGAACCTCCACGATTTCCCTCGCCTTTTTCTCCCGAGAGGACCTATATTTTGATGTTAGAAGGCGAAGCTTCCGCAGGACCCTCGCGGCCTTTTCCCCCTTGAGGGTTTCAATTCCCGCAATGGCCTTGCCATTATCCTTTGCCAGGTCAATACTATCCATGAACTGCAAAAGGAGCTCCCTTTTCACAACTTCCCTCTCCTCCTCTCGCAGCCCTTCCAACCCATCCTTAAGGTATTCCCGATTCCCCCGGGAGTCCATATACCTATTGAGGATAGCGTGAATTTTGGCATTCAGTCCCGCCCTCTTAATCTGCTCCCTATCCTTGGAGGTAATCTCCAGGGTTTTGGTCTTTTCCAATACAATATCCCAAGTGCTTTTGATCTCCCCCACGATTCGAGGCCTCCCCTTTTCCCTCGACCGAAGAACCCTTTCGATTCCAGGGGAATTCATGGTTCCAACGCGATATCCTCAATGATGCCCTTTGCTTCTTCCAAACGACTCAATATCTCTTCATAGTGATCAACTTTCTCCTGGTTTTCATCCATATCCTCGGAATCCTCGGCAAGGGCATCCATGTTTTCCCTCCAGTCTTCCACCAGGTTTTCTATGTCCAGGATGAGGGTTTCCAGGCTTTGCCTCATCACCTCGAGATCTTCAGAGGCGGACGATAGATACTCCCTTCTCTCAGTCTCTCCCACTATACTCCCCCTTCCAAGAACGTATTCATCTCATATTGCCCTTCCCCCGAATCCGTTGGGTTTGCCATAAACGGTCACCCTCGTTCCCATCATGATACCGTAAAGCCCCCTTTCCCATCCTCCTCGATAATCCCCTCCCGTTCCAGCTTGTGTAACAGTTTGAGATACGCCCTTTCCTTCTCTTCCAAGGCCTTTATTCTGGAGGTGAGCTGAAGGATAAATCTCGGGATGAGGAGACCCATGACCATGAGTTGCGCCAGGGAGATGATGGCGAATAAGCTCGAAACTCCCTCGCCATGTTCGAGGATCACATTGCCGGCAATGATGAAATACCAAACAACGGGAGGGAAGTAGTAAAAATACCAATTGCGATAGAGATGCTCCTCCATCCAGGTGATTCTAAGCACCTTCGATTGTTCACCTCCCCTTACAGATTTTTCTAAAATTACACGTATCGCTAATTCTTTTATCCTCGACGGGTTTGAAGAGGGATTCGTCCTTGGGGATATTACCCTCCACATCCATGAGGAGAAATCTCATGTCGGCTATACTTCCCCGAATGTAACCCTTTATGTCCTCTATGTTCCTCCATGTGACGGAGAAATCCTTTGGGGTATCGGTAGATAGGTTATACTCGATGATCTTAATCCCCTCGGGGTCAATCCGCCACCTGCCCAACACATAGAGGGCATAACAGGATAATTGAATCGAGTTATCCTGAGTGGTGCTTGTCCCGGTCTTCCAGTCGATGATGGTTATGCCGTGATCTGATCTGAAACAGCAATCCATGACCACCCAGATTTTTACTCCCTCGAACATGAAATAGGAAAATTGCTCCGTCTCAAGCCAGCGGTCTGCGGGAATTCCCTGCATCTCCCGGAATAATTCCGAATCGTAAAAATTCCTCAGGCAAATTTCCACATTGTGTGCTGTCTCTTTCCATAGCTCATCGGGAATACCCAGATCGTATTCGTGTTCAAAGAGGGCACAGCTCTTAGGTCTCTGGAGGTAGTGCTTTGCCTTGGAAGATTTGAAGTCAGCTCTCATCCTGTTAAGGGTGATGGCGATGATCTGATCCCGATCGAGGATGGGAATCCCCCTCTGGAGGTTCTTCATGGTCCGTTCTATGCACTGATGGACCTTTTCGCCGCCCCACATTTGCCGAGTCTTCAGGTTTTTCAGGATGTAGATTTGACGAGTCCGTAATGGGGCATCGTCCAGCCATCCGTTCCAGTATGCATAGTAATTGAAATAGTACTGTCTGAGGCAGGCCTGGAAGCTTTCATCCCTCGATTTGGACCAGGAAAATTCGTTCTTGAATTCCTTCATTTGCGTAAAGGAATATCTCAAAGTGGTTTTTGGGAAAGGTCGCTCATCGCTGCTCAAGAATATTTTTTCGACCATTCCAGCGTTTATGCCAGCTTCAACCCAGCCAGAATAATGGAATACTGGAATGATGGGTTCATGGATAGGTATTACCCTGAAAGAGGTTGGAGGAGCGTCCACCTGCGGTGGACTTGAGGCTGAAGGCCAAGAATTCTTTGCCTCTTGCCTCAGCGAAGCGATCCTCAAGCGAAGCGCTCCTGGGCCAAAAGGACCACGTTCTCAGCTTTTGATACCCAATATTCCAACATTCCATCGTTCCATAGAGTTTAATTCGCAATCCAAGCTCCCTTTCCTAGTTTTCCGGAGATCTCTCAAATTTTTCTCAAGAAAAATTCTATCGGATTCTTTCCACGTCCACAACGAGAAAGTTCCGATTATCTCCGAATAATAATGATCCCCCCGATTATCATCATCGCGCCGACCAGCCTCCCCGGGCTTATCCTTTCCGAGAACAGGAACACCCCGCCCATAAGGGCGACCATTGGAAATGCGGAGGCGATGGGGATCACTCGCGAAATCATCCCGTATTTGATGGCGTAGAAGTAGGCCAAATGGCCTAAGAGGGAGGCTAAGATCCCCTCCGAGCAGATCAGTGCCCACGTTGATGGTTCGACCCGGAGTAGTTGATGGATATGCCCAGTCGCAATTACCCAGATCAACATGATGGCGCTCATGAAGAAGCTCCTCATGGCCAGTCCCATCCAGGGGTCGATCCTGAGCAGAGCGGCCTTCCCGAAGAGGGGAGCAATCCCCCAACAGATCATGGTGGCCAAAGCGAAGACGAAAGGGGAGATTTTCACGGAATCACTCCTTTTTTCGGAAAATGAGTTTCCCCCTCCTTTCCCCAATTGTATGGGCGCCGGAGGGGACCTCGTTATTCCAACGCCTCTGGCTCTCGCATCTCTTCGCCCAATGGGGAGCAAGGAAAAATCCGCGATGAAGCACTAAACTATTAGACATACGGGGAAAACGAAGGAAATCATCGCCGAGCGCGAAGTGTGTTGCTCCAGAGGCTCGTTGGATTTCAGGGGGATGGTGGAAAGAAACAATTCTTCCCTGCCTTTTTGGCCTCCAGAAGGTATTTATCCGCCTTGATAATCAAGCTGTTTTTGCTCTTGGCGTCGGAGGGGTAACCAGCGAGGCCGATGCTGATCGTGAGACCTTCCTCAACGGTGCTCTCATAAATCGGGACCTTCATCTCCCTCACCTTGGTCACCAAACGCCTTGCCAGATGGATCGCGTTCTTCCCGCTGGTCTCCGGGGTGATGATGGCGAACTCCTCACCACCGTATCGACAGATATAATCAACCCTTCGAGAATTTTCCTTAAAAAGGTGCGAGATTTCCTGGAGGGCCTTATCCCCTGCAGGATGGCCGAAGGAATCGTTGAATCGTTTAAAGTCATCGATATCGATCATGAGCAAGCTGAGGGGATGGTCGTAGCGGACGGCTCGGGCCATCTCTTGAGTGAGGAGTTCATGGAAGTGACGGTGATTATAGAGGTCCGTAAGGCCATCGATAATGGAGAGATATTGATAGAACTCCCTCTTCTTCCTCTCGGCGAACAAGAGCTCCCTGGTCTCAATGATCGCCCTCTGTCGATTTAATGCCTCGCTGATGTGGTCCATCATCTCTTCGATTTTGAAGGGTTTCAACATATAGGCATTGGCCCCGGCATTTAAGGCCTCTACCGAATTTTCCAGGGAAGGCTTACCCGTCATGAAAATGACCGCGGTATCGGGATGGATGCTCTTGATCATCTTTAAGAGGTCCAAACCCGCCATATCGGGGAGTTCAACCTCAACCACTGCGATGTTATAGAAGAACTCCTTGACCTTGTCCAACGCCTTCCTTCCATTTTGCGCCACATCGGTAAAATACCCGGTTTCCTGAAACCTTTCCATCAATGTCTGGCGAATCTCCTCGTCCGCGTCAACAACCAGGGCATTCACCTTCTTTCCCTTTTCCCTTTCATCCTCCATGTCCGACTCCCATCATAGGTACTGGGCGAAGTAAAACATCCTTAATTTTTTCCCTACTTTCCACAAAAGTCAAATGATTTTCTACCCAATCTGCCTTGAAATATCGCCATCAATAATGTTATCAACGATAGACTTGATAACCCGGAGAAAGATGTCCTTGGGAATATCCACCGTTTTGACCTCAGCATAAATCCGATCACAGAATTCCGCTGTGACGTTCTCGCGATCCCCTATCTCGGCGAAACGCTTAATCACCTCCTGCCTCAGTTGCTCAGCGGCACGTATCGTCTTTGAGATAAATTCCCTTCCGTCCTCTCCCAGGAAAACACCATTTCGAGCGGCACAGAGAATTTCAATCTCATATTGGTTGAGCTTTGCCAGGGATCTTTGAAACTGTAAGAAGTTTTCATTTCCGATGGGATAAATAGTCCCCCCTTCATTGGGTATTCCCCCGGCATCCGAGGCAAAAAGCGCCTTTATCTTAGCCACGTAAGCTGCAATGGAACACGAGCTATGCCCCGGGACCTCTGTGAATTCGACGATGAGCCCGTCGCCCAAATCAACCCTGTCCCCTTCGCCAACGACCCGGTCTACCGGAATGGCGTCGAAGTCCACATTGAGTTCTGCCGCTTGGCGCTGCATTCCGTAGTATTCGATCATTGCCCTATTTCGTTCCCTGATGAAATGGATCGCTTTATCCTTTCCGTAGATTTCCTTAGTCCTGGCCGATGCCAGCACCTCTATCTGAGGAAATCTCCTCTTGAAGAAGGGCACGATTCCGCAGTGATCGAAATGAGAATGGAGGATGACGAACTTGGTAATCCTCGATTGATCGATCCCTCTCTCGTCCAACTGCCGCAACAGTATCGGTACTACATAGCTCATTCCCCCTTCGATGAACATATATTCCCTTCCCTTTAATAGGTATATGCACATGTCGGTGGTTCCTAGGTACTCGATTTCCTCGCTTACCTTACGGGGTTCCCTTATCCACATCATTGACCTCCTTGACGGGACCTCTCCTGCTCCAATGATCTCAAGACCTCCATTTTCTTACCCAGTTGATCCCCAAGGATCTCGATTTCCCTGTCGATTTCCTCGATCTCCCTGTTCTCTCGAACCACTGTCTTCCCCCTCGCCCTTTTCCGAATCATCCTGATCTTCTTCGTCTCCCTCCCCTGCCTCAATTCCTCAATCCTATCCCTCAGCGCAGGTATCGAGCCGCTAACCTCTTCCATCTTCTCTCCACGCCACTTCCCTTCCGAAGCTTCCTCCTCTCCTCCTTTCACCTCTGCTACGGGCTTTGAGGAGACCTTGGATTGAGGCTCTCTCGCCCCCCTCGTCGATGGGATTCGGTAAATTTTCACATCCTCCCGGTGGTCGCGCGGTACCTTCTTCAGATCATCGACGATGTGAACCGCGCCCGCTCTATCTCGCCAGCTATAAATCACCGTTTGCGCGTAGCCAGGGGCGGAAACGAAAATGGTTAATACCAGGGGAATGACTGCCTTAATCATAATAGTAACCCCCCTCTTTCCCTTGGGCGAATTTCACCCCGGATCTTCTTTGCCTATGGTTTTCCTCCACCTCTTCTTTTGGCCCAACCTCTCCTTTTCCTCCCGTCGCTTCACCTTCTCGCCGAGGGGAACCAACGTGGGAATTCTCATCTTGGTGGGTTTATTGAGCTCCGTCAGCTTTTGCTGCAGCCGCTGAAAGGCTCTCCTCTTATTTACGGCTTGATAACGCGACTCAGCGGCCAGGGCAGTCATCCCAGAGGGGAGGTGCTTCAACCTGACAGCGGTTTCCTTTTTGTTCTTCCTCTGACCACCCGGCCCTCTCGACCTATAATATTCGACTCGAACCTCCCCATAGAGGGTTTGTAAATCCGTTGCATATCCCTTCCGCGATGGTTTTTCCGCCACCTCCCGCCCTCACCCCATGACGATCCCCTAAAATCTCCGGAGCTCGACGTTTCAGCTTAATCGCCTGATCTCCGCATGAATTTGCCCCAAGCGAGTGGCGATGATCGCCTTTATCTCCCTGCAACGGAGGAGAAGGGATTGGAAATCCCTAACTTTGTCCGTATCCTCCAGCTTCTTGAGGATGAACTCTAGTGCCTCCTTTTCCGCATTCATTTTTGCAATCTCCAACCGCTTCTTAAATCCTTCCTCGATTCTCTTGGGATCCATCCTCCTATTCCCTTTTCATGAGATGCAATGGGACCTCACCTCAGTACGGGCGCTCCTTGTGCCTTATTCTCTCCCCAATGCTGTGCACGCAATGAACGAGGAGAAGCACCCCAACGAGCAAGAGGATCAGGGATAAGATGAAATTGATATAGTCCCTGGTGGGCACGGAAATTACCCGCCAGCCGATGAAGATGGAGACAAAGGATAACAAGATAACCAAACCATGGCCGATCCACCAGAGGAAAGCCTTCACCGTTTCCCTCAAGGTTGACTATTTCATTAAATCGCCGTGTGAAAGCCTCGTTAAGGCACTAAGTCATTTCTCAACTGATTTAAAGAGCTCTACCTGCTCTCGCAAGACGCGATTGTCTTCCCTCAATTTGCGGTTTTCCGCTGCAACGGCCTTAAGTCTTCTGTCTAGCTCTCGAAACTGGGGAAGCCGCATATAGACGTAATAAGAGGCGACGACAAAGAGGAATGCCATTACGCATAAAACAACCTCAGAAAGCCCCAATTCTCGTCTTAGGGTTCCTATGTAAACCACGAGAGCGATGAGCACCGCCCCCATAACAAAACCAATGTAAATGATAGCCTCTTTTTTCATCCTCCATGCCCCCTGGCTTAGGGTTGAGAATCAATCCAGTCATCAAGGGCAAGAATAGCCCCTCCTGCCGACAACCCCCTTAATGCATCCGAAGACTCCATACCATCCTTTGTCCATTAAGTCAATCTATGAGGTCCGGAGTTTCCTCAATTTTCTCGAGAACAGCGTTGTTCATGAGGGGGATTTAGATACCTGGAAATTCGGAAAAGGAGCTCGGATTGCGAATTAAACCCTATGGAATGTTGGAATATTGGGTATCAAAAACGGAGAAAGTGGTCCTTTTGGTCCAGGAGCGCTTCGCTTGAGGATCGCTTCGCTGAGGCAAGAGGCAAAGAATTCTTGGCCTTCAGCCTCAAGTCCGCCGCAGGCGGACGCTCCTCCAACCTCTTTCAGGGTAATACCTATCCATAAACCCATCATTCCAGTATTCCATTATTCCAATATTCTGGCTGGGTTGAAGCTGGCATAAACGCTGGAATGGTCGCAAAAATATGTTTGAGCAGCGATGAGCAACTTTTCCGGATATCTCGGGTCACTTCGGATGAGGTGTCTGGGCAGTTCTGCTTGAGGCATCCGTGGAATCTGCTATAATATGTTTATGATGAAGAAGGGAAGAAAGAAAAATTCCAATATGTTGTTCCTGGATGTGGTGGATTCCCATGGGTTGAGATACTTCTCCAATGGAATAGCCCTCTCAACAGACAATTTTGCCCATGACTACGAAGAGGTACCCGCATTCGACTATAAGAGGACCCTTTTCGCTAAGCTCGCCCCTGAGGACAAGATTGCCCTGAGGATCCTGGATGCTGGTAGGGTAGGGATAACAATCTCTCAGCTTCTCATGGATTCCGAGGTAAACCGCTACTCCACCCAAGAGGATGTGTTTTTAGCCGTTGAGCGTTTAACCGCACAGTATCGGTTGGAAACGTTCTTAACACAGAAGACCATTATAGAAAATGGGAAACGGAGAATAAAGCTCATCAAAGCCTATCGGCTTAATGATCGGATAAAGGGAATCTACTTGGAATTAAGGGAAAAAATAACCCACCGTAAGTGAATTCTCGAAGGACAAAATCGCTTTCCGATGTTGTCTGGCAAAAGTGCGAAGATCCCCTAGATCGCCTCTATGGTTGAGGGGGGTTTGGGGGTTATGTTGTAAGTTACACTCACAACGCCTGGGACTTCATTTGTTATTCTCTCTGCTAGTTTGTCCAAGACATCATAGCGAAGCCTCGTCGGAGATCCCGTTATAGCATCTTTGCTGTCCCAACATCTCACCTCTACCTGGAACCCGTACTCCCTTTTCCCTTCCCTCATCCCTGTCACTCTATCCTCATGCAGGATCGCCAAATACTGAAATGTCTCCGTTTCACAGAGCTCCTCTTCAACGATTCTCGTGGCATTTCTCACAATCTCCACCCTCTCTTGCGTGACTTCCCCTATTACCCGGGCGGCCAGGGCGGGACCGGGAAAAGGTGGCCTATTGTATATTTCCTCAGGCAGTCCTAAAGCCTTTGCCACTTCCCGAATAGCCGTCTTTCGCAATTGTATAACGGGCTCTATAACCGTGTACCCGTATTGTTCCTCCGTATCGATTCCAAGCTGCTCAAGAATATTGTGCTGTCTCTTAATCCCCGCAACAGTCTCCTCCACGTCTGTATAATTCGTGCCCTGAAGGAGATATCTCGCGCCGCTCTCCCGAACGAGCTGGCCGAAAACATCCCTGTAAAATGTCTGAGTAATCGCCTCTCTCTTTTCTTCAGGATCCGTTAGGTCCTTCAGGGCTTCAAAGAATTGTTCCTTTGCATCGACGATTTCGGCGGGTACACCAAGTCCTTCAAACAGGGAAACGACCTTTTGGGGCTCACCGTGCCTCATCAAACCATTTTCTATGAAATACGTCTTAAGCCGCTCTCCCAGAGCCCTGTGTCCTAACATCGTAACAGCCGAGGAATCGACGCCGCCAGACAGCGCGTTAATAGCCAAGCCGCTGCCAACGGCGGAGGAAATTTCACGTACTTTCCGTTCAACGAACTCTTCAGTGTGTAAATCCTCTATCCTTATCTCTTCGATCCTCATCTATCGCCTCCTCTTTCGTCAGGGTTGAGGCCTAGCATCAACTCTATCGTAAGGTTGCTCGGGAAATTCCCATCCCCCTATTTGATATCCCCATGATACCGCTGCAATGACCTGACAGTGCCGTGTCCCCGCCGGTAGACCTCAATTCCCCTACCCGTGGCAATGGCGGCGGCTAGAGTGGTTATGTAAGGAACCTTGTACTGGATGGCTGCCTTCCGTATGTAGGAATCGTCGTACTTGCTTAACTTACCGCTGGGTGTGTTGATTACCAGTTGTATCTCTCCGTTCATGATTCCATCTACGATATTAGGCCTCCCCTCGTGCATTTTGAGGATGAACTCGGATTCGACGCCGTTTTCGGCCAAAAACCTGTGAGTCCCCTCCGTAGCCTTAATATTAAAGCCAAGTTCCCGAAACTGCATGGCCACCTCGAGAACGGCTGGCCTCTCCCTCTCGGAAACGGTGATGAGCACGGTGCCCTCTTCAGGAAGTCGCTGTTGGGCGGCCTCCTCCGCCTTGAAAAAGGCGAGCCCGAAGGAATCCGCCATTCCCAGGACTTCCCCGGTGGATCGCATCTCCGGGCCCAGGAGCGGATCAACTTCTGGGAACATGTTAAACGGGAAGACCGCTTCCTTCACGCCAAAGTGCCGAATCGATTTGGGCTCAAGGTGAAGGTCGGCAAGTTTTTTCCCGAGCATAAGCTGAGTGGCAATGCGAGCCATGGGAATGTTGCAGACTTTGGAAACCAAGGGAACGGTTCGAGATGCACGGGGGTTGGCTTCAAGGATATGAACGGTATCCTTCGCTATGGCGTATTGGATGTTCATCAAACCGACTACAGTAAGCTCCACCGCGATCTTTCTGGTATACTGGCAAATGGTCTCAATGTGCTTGGCAGGAATGCTGACGGGAGGTATCACGCAAGCGGAATCACCGGAGTGGACACCAGCCAGCTCGATATGCTCCATAACGGCGGGAACAAAGGCATCCGTCCCGTCGGCAATGGCGTCTGCCTCGGCTTCAATGGCATTCTCCAAGAATTTGTCTATGAGAATGGGACGTTCGGGCGTCACGCCCACGGCTGCAGCAACATAATGTTTCAACATCTCCTCGTCATGGACAACCTCCATACCACGTCCGCCGAGAACGTAGGAGGGCCGGACCATCAGGGGATAGCCTATCCTTTCGGCAATTCCGAGGGCTTCATCGAGGGTGCTTGCCATGTCGGATTCAGGCTGGGGAATGCCCAGCTTGCGCATCATCTGCCGGAAGCGATCGCGATCTTCAGCTAAATCTATAGTTTCCGGCGATGTGCCGATAATCTTGACACCAGCATTGGCCAGTTCATTGGCGATATTGAGCGGGGTTTGGCCCCCAAACTGCACGATTACGCCCTCGGGCTTTTCCTTTTCGTAAATGCTTAACACGTCCTCAACCGTAAGCGGCTCAAAGTAGAGCTTATCCGAGGTATCGTAATCGGTCGAGACGGTCTCGGGATTACAGTTGACCATGATCGACTCAAAGCCTTCGTCGCGTAGCGCAAAGGCCGCGTGAACGCAACAGTAGTCAAATTCAATTCCCTGACCAATACGATTAGGTCCTCCGCCCAGAACCATGATCTTCCGCCTCCTGCTGGCCTTGACCTTATCAGGGGCATTGTACGTCGAGAAATAGTAGGCGGCATTTTCCACACCGCTGACGGGTACGGGTTCCCACCCTTGGACTACTCCCAGAGAGGTGCGCCGTTGCCTGACCTCCCCTTCCGGTATTCCAAGAATTTGCGAGAGGTACTTGTCTGAAAACCCATCCTTCTTGGCCTGGGCCAAGAGATCCGTTGGCAAGGTCTTGCCCTTGTACTCGAGAATCTTCTCCTCGAGTTCCACGAGTTCTTTCATCTGTTCAATGAACCACTGCTTTAAGTGGGTCTTTCTATGGAGTTCTTCCACGCTGGCACCCTTGCGCAGCGCTTCGTACATAATGAACTGCCGCTCGCTCGATGGCTCGACCAAGAGCTCCATCAAATCATTCAGGGACCTCGTATGAAAGTCCCTGGCAAAGCCAAGCCCATAACGGCCGTTTTCCAGGGATCGGATGGCCTTTTGCAAGGCTTCCTTGTAAGTCTTTCCAATGCTCATGACCTCGCCGACAGCACGCATCTGTGTTCCGAGTTTGTCCTCGGCGTTCGGAAACTTCTCAAAGGCCCAACGGGCGAATTTGACCACCACGTAGTCACCATAGGGGGTGTACTTATCAAGGGTCCCTTCCCTCCAGTAGGGAATCTCGTCCAGGGTCATGCCAGCTGCCAACATTGAGGAGATGAGAGCGATTGGAAACCCAGTGGCCTTGGAGGCCAGGGCCGAGGAGCGTGACGTCCTCGGGTTGATCTCGATCACCACTACCCGGCCAGTCTGGGGATTATGGGCAAATTGGATGTTGGTGCCCCCGATTACCTCTATGGCTTCCACAATGGCATAGGAATACCCTTGAAGACGCCTTTGCAGTTCGGGTTCGATGGTGAGCATTGGCGCGGTGCAGAATGAGTCGCCGGTGTGCACGCCCATGGCATCCACATTCTCGATAAAACAAACGGTGATCATCTGGTTCTTGGCATCCCGCACCACTTCGAGCTCCAGTTCTTCCCAGCCGAGAACCGATTCCTCGACCAACACCTGACCAACGAGGCTTGCCGAAATGCCGCGGCTGGCAACCGCGCGGAGTTCCTCTACATTGTAAACCAAACCACCTCCGGTTCCTCCCAGGCAGTATGCCGGGCGAATGACCACCGGGTAGCCGAGCTCATTGGCGACCTTCTCGGCTTCTTCAACGCTGTAAGCCGGTGCACTCTGGGGCATGTCGATGCCGAGTCGCTTCATGGTCTCCTTGAATGCTATCCGATCTTCGCCGCGCTCGATGGCATCGACGTTCACACCGATAACCTTGACGCCGTATTCCTCAAGCACGCCCGTTCGCGCCAGCTCTGAGGAGAGGTTCAGCCCTGACTGGCCGCCCAGATTGGGCAGTAACGCATCGGGCCGTTCCTTCTCGACAATCTCCTTCAAGGCCTGAACAGTAAGCGGTTCGATATACGTTACGTCGGCCATACCAGGGTCCGTCATGATGGTTGCTGGATTGGAATTGACGAGCACGATTTCATAACCCAATGTTCGAAGAGCCTTGCACGCCTGGGTGCCGGAGTAATCGAACTCACAGGCCTGCCCTATGACAATGGGCCCTGAACCGATAATCATCACCTTTTTTACGTCATCACGTCTTGGCATACAGACCCGCCGATTACCCGTAGCTATCTTGGTTAATTACAAGCTCGGGCGGTTTCAATTTCAGGTAAAGCTTGTCAGGGTCTTAGGACTGGAGGCTTGATAAGAACTCGCCTTTAGCTGTTGGAATATAGGCAAGCGATAGCCGTATGTCAAGATCAAAAAGGGCATCCCCTCCCCGGGATGGAAAAAATTGAGGTCCACTGTAACGGCACTGCCGTATATCGATCAGCTGCTAAGCGGTCTTTATGAACTGTATGGCTGGCCCAATGCGCAGCCGAATCTCTCTTTGATTTCTGAATATCTCGCCATCGATTTGCATATCGGTCGCTTTTTTCAAACTGATCACGGACCGAGTTGCCATACTATTGAAAAGCCTCTCGTCCCTCAACTCCATCGCGAGAAGTACCTTGAGCGCATTCATTACCATCCTCTTAGGACCCATGTTCAGGCAGAGGATTTGAAATAGCCCCTCCTTCTCCCCAGCCCACCGGGTTGGTTTGAATCCCAGCCCAACACCCTTCACCGTTGAACCCAGGATGGCAGTATACCTCCCCATGGGGAGTTTCTCCCCATCGAGCCAGATATCAGCTTCCAGTGGACGGAAAAAATTGTTCTCCGCGCTCTCTCTATCCAATGTCGAGAGTAAGATTTTGAGGAGAACCCTGACGGTCTTCCACCTGCCCCTTCCCTGACCCCGATAGTAAGCATTGAGCAGATTCACGGGAAAGCCCATCCCGAAGATGAAACCATATCGATCGTTCACCCCGAGAGCGTTTGTCCGGACGACTTCAAGGGAAGCCCATCCCTTGATGCCCCTTACAGTTTGCTGGAGAATCACCTCCGATAAGCCCTTTATCCCAAGGGAGTTGGCGATGGTATTCATGGTCCCACCGCGTAGAAGAGCGATGAGCGGGAGATCCGCTCCGCTATAAACGCGAATGAAGGCGGTGAGCGTATGGTGGAGGGTACCATCCCCGCCGTCTATGGCCAGGATGTCGATTTCCGAGCGGCGAAATTCCCAGGCGATATCCGCAATCTCCTCGAAGGTTCGAGTCTCGCGCACTACCCCTTCGTTGTCAAGGATCCGCCTCAACCTTTCAATGCGCGCTGGATCTGCCGCGTTTTTCCTTGCCCTCGGGTTGCTCACAACACCTATCATTGCCGCCCTTGGAAACCCATCCTCGCTTTTCCTTAATGATAACCCATCGAGTCCGAAAAACAACTCCTTTCACCGCATGAGAGAATACAGGGAAATTCCAAATACTGATTTCTAAACTCTAAACAAATTTTACATGACGGTAACGTCACCCTCGAACGATGAAAATGAAATCTATTTTCTAAGTAACACAAAGCACGAATGATCAAATGACCAAAACGTTTAGGCTTTCGTGCTTCGGATTTAGGGTTTAATAATTCCTTGAGTTATGCGCAACTATTTGAGGCGTTGTATATAGATTGGCACTCAGGTAGGATCTCTTCGAGGAAGGGGAAGGGAAATGATCACGAAGCGGGGTACGGTTTTACTCCCCCAGGGAATTGAGGGTATCGAGGAATGTCCGCACAATTTCCGGATCGAATTGGGCATCAACCTCTCGTCTTATGACATCAATAGACCTATCGATAGGGAGCCCTTGATGGAATGAACTGTCGGACCGAAGACAATCGAATGTCTCGGCGACAAAGAGGATCCTCGCCTCCAGGGGGATCTTTTCTCCCCCCAATCCATCAGGGTATCCCTTACCATCAAATCGCTCGTGGTGGTGACGAATAAAAGATCCCGTACCCTTTAAGAAGTCCACACCTTCGACAATTCGCTCTCCCATCACCGGGTGTTGCCGGATTTGATAGAACTCTTGATCCGTCAACCTTCCTGGCTTACCCAAGATATGTTCACTGATCATGATCTTTCCCACATCGTGCAACAGGCCTGCCAATTCGATCAACCGTATTTCCTCTTTGGAAAACCCCAGGACCCTCGCCATTGAAGAGGCATGATCGGCTACTCTTCTTGAATGGCCGGAGACAATTCCATCCCGTGCATCGAGGGCACCGGTCAGGGCTTCGATGGTGGTAACATATCCCTCATAGAGAGCATTATAGTTCTCCATCACCTGTTCCCTCGAGGGCTTATCCTCCAAGGGGCAAAAACGCCTCAGATCTTCCCGATGGACCCGATGATGTCCCCCGGGCGTTTTAAAGGATTTCATTTTCCCCCTGTATATATAGTTCTTAATAGTCTGAACGGTCACCCCCAGGATTTTGGCCGCTTCTCTCGCGCTTACCATCTCAGATTGTTTTGGGCTGGGCTCCTTCATCCGACACCCCCTTATATTCCATCTGCCCCCTCATAGTGTAAAGAGAAGCCTGGGTTCCAGCACACAATTCGCAATAGTGAATCCGTCCAGAAAGCATCTCCTCCTGATTAAACTATCCGATCTCATCGTAACTTTTCTGTCCAACGCTCGTTACGAGCGACTGGAAGGTAAATGAGCAATTTGCGTGCCAATTACCCTGCGCCCATTACCGATGCCCACTGCTTTTAACCCTCTCGAAATAGTACCCCAGCGCTTGCGCCACCTCACGGGATTCGATCAAGACCCCTACCTCATGATTGCTGGTCAACGAGTAGAATGTCCAATTGGTACTTCCGAGGAGGCTAATCCTTCCATCGATGATGATCAGCTTTGCATGGGTCGTTACAAATAGGGGATCGTAGATAACCTCCACCCCTTCCTTCGATAACATACCCCCGGTTATCCTATTTCGCTCAGTGGCCCTGTCCCCTCGATCGCTGCTCTCCAAGATCACCTCTACCCTTATCCCCCTCTTTCGAGCGGATATCAATTCACCGATTAAGATATTGCTGGGGCTTTTGGGATGGTTGGCATAAAAGCCCGCCTCAAACATCATCATTTGAATGGATTGTTCCGCATTTCCCAACAGCCCCCGGGCAACCTGGAAATATTCCCTGTCCAGCACCACCTTTACATCTTTGACGGGCAAAGCATACGTGGCGGAATGGCCCAAAAGGATAATGAAAACGAGAAGGCAGAACCTGCATATCCTCACCATCTTTCCCTCCCTCCCATGGATCATCGTTGTCGAAATCCTTCGGCTGGATTGATCTCAGGCAATTGCTCGTGAGTGAGAACAGTGATGGTTAGTTACTGACTCCACTCATTATAGAAGATTTCCCGCGTTCGCTCAAAGGATAATACGAAAAGGGAGCCCGCTATCGGAATATACCCTCTGAGTGGTATGGATTTTCTGGACGCGATTCAGGTGACGGGCTGAAGCTTTTCCAACCTCCCCTTCTTCTCATCGACGGAGCAAAGGATGATCATTCCCGCCACAAAGAAAAGGATGAGGGACAGAATTCCCTTACGCAGGCTCCCGGTAATGGAAAGGATCAATCCGTAAATCAGCGGGCCAAAAATGGATGCAAATTTTCCCGCCACGGCGTAGAATCCAAAAAACTCGGCGCTATTTGCCTCGGGGGTAAAAAGGCCCTGAAGGGAGCGCGATGCGGCTTGGCTCCCCCCCAGGACCATTCCCGCGATGATACCGAGGATCCAGTACTCGCTCTTGGGGCTCCAAAACAAGCCCAGGACGTATGCCCATACAACCACCAGAATCCAAACCACAAGCGTCAGGAGGATCGTTCTCTTGTTGCCAAGCCCATCGGCCAATAAGCCGAATACGAGGGAACCCACAAAAGCAGTCCCTTGAACCACGAGGAAGAATACGATCAGCTCTTCCGTTCCCATTCCCAGGACCTCGGCCCCGAAAATGGAGGCCATGATAATGACGGTCTGAATGCCGTCATTATAGATGAGAAAGGCCACCAAAAACTTGCTCAATTCCCGGTAGTTGCTGACCCTTTTGAGCGTGCGAAAAACCCGAACAAATCCGATTCTCAAGTAGCTTTCCCCATGGGGTAGAATTTGCCTTCGCCCCCTTTCCCTTACCCAGATAAAAAGAGGAAGGGCAAAAATTCCCCACCAAACGGCGACGGAGAGGAAACAGTGGTGAACCGTAAAATAATTCCCCTGAAATCCCAGATAGTGGGGGTACTTCAGCATGATCAAGTTGATGACCAGGAGGCCTCCTCCTCCGATGTAACCCAGGGCCCAACCCAGTCCCGATATGCGACCTATGGTTTCATCCGTCGAAATTTCCGGTAGGAACCCATTATAAAAGACGTTACTCCCCGAAAAACCGATGTGGGCTAAAATAAAGAAGAGCGCGCCAAGCCAGTAATCTCCCTCTCCGATGAAATATAAAAGCCCCGTAAAGAGAATTCCCCCGTAACAGAAACAGGCCAAGAAATGTTTTTTTCTCCCCGACAAATCGGCAATAGCTCCTAAGAAAGGGGCTGAAATGGCAACGCAAGCCATGGCCAGGGAAACGGCAAAGGTAAAAAAAGCGGCTCCAGGAAGGTGAATCCCCACAACCCTAATCCCTGCCCTCCCAAAGGCAACCACCTCAGCAAAATATCTATTGAAAATGACGGCCAAAATAGTAGTGGCAAAGGCGGAATTGGCGAAATCGTACGTCGACCAACTGAGGACCTCCCTCGTTTTTACGCCATTAGGCAAGGGGCAACCTCCCAGGGATTAAACTGAGATCTGCGAAACGCTGGGAAAGCGGGCTCTGATTGCAGTGAAGCGAACGTTAGAATGGTCCAAAATTCTTTTCAGTGAGCGGAGGGGAATTTGGGCAGCAACCAAAAAGCACTGAAGCGAAGGGACAACGGTTTTCTCCGGCATGAAAAAAATGTTACGGATGCATAACTAAGGGGATCGAATCCCCTCCCCGCTGGACGAGCAACGTGATTCGTTCTCCCTCCCCAATATCTCGGAGGATGGATTTGAACCCCTCGAAGCCCTTAATTTTCCGACCGTTGATTTCGATAATCACGTCCCCCGTCATGAGTCCCGCCTTTCCCGCTGGACTGCCGGACTTAACATCGGAAACCAAGACCCCTTCCGCACTCTCCAACCCGAAATATTTGCCCAGGAGAGGAGTCATCTCCTGTACTGTCAGGCCCTGTTCCATAACGAAACGGTCCTCCCTTCCCGATCCGTCCAACTGGATACCCACGGACTTAGCAACTTCCCTTCTCACGAAAATGGGGGCTCCAGCCCTGACCGCTAGGGCTATTGCATCGCTCGGCCGGGAGTCGATCTGTATCTCCGAACCATCCAACTTGAGATACATGATGGCATAGATAATGTTCTCTTCTACTTTATTGATGAGAATCCGAACGAGTTTGACCCTCACGCGGTCGAAGATATTGTTCATGAGGTCATGGGTCATTGGCCGAATTGTCTTGATATCGTTTATTTTCAGGCCTATGGCCCTAGCCTCGGAGAATCCGATCAGGATCGGCACCGCCACTTCGCCCTTCAAATCGACGAGGACGACCACCGAGCTCTCCCCCACGGGATTCAAATCTACCCCCTTGACTGTTACCTCCAGCTCATCTCCACCCTCCGATGCCAAAGCGGTTGCGGGATTCGCAAGGGAAATCGAGCCGAAGATGATCCACAGAAATATGATCCATCTCCTCATGATTTCAATTACCCTCCCATTTCCTTACTATGAGAGCCATCGCCTTCCCGGGCGATGGCTCTCATAGCCTTTTTGGACTCGGCCATTTACTCTCATTTGGAGGATGACCCTCATTCAGCCACGGATAATACCGCAAACCCAGCTCCCTCGATCTCACTCCTAACCGGGGAGGGATTGGTCGTGGCCAACCGAAAGACAACGATCCTCCTCCCCTTTGTGGTGGCCGGAATTGTCATGACACTGATAATGTTAATGCCATGCTTCTTGATCAATTGGGCAACCGTTGCCAGGGTTCCGGGCTTGTCATCCATCTCAACCTCAATCCTTGAGCTGGGCGCTCCCAAACCGGTCGCCTCCACGAAGGTCTCCAAGATATCCGTCTCCGTTATGATGCCCAATAACTCCCCTTTCTCATTCACTACCGGAAGGGCACCAATCTTATGCTCGTAGAGGAGCTTCGCTGCCGATTCAATGGTGGCCGTAGGGGGTACCGTGATAACCTCCTTTACCATGAGATCCTCTACGGCGATCTTATTGAGAAGGTATTTGATCTCATAAATGGAAAGCGACGTGGCTGGGGAGGGAGAAGCCTGCCTCAAGTCTCTATCGGTAACGATACCGACAAGTTTCTTCCCCTCCAAGACTGGCAGGTGCCGAACACCCCCCTGCCTCAAAAGGTTTAAAGCCGTTTGAAAGGAATCGTCCCGTTTTATGGTTAGGGGGGATTTGCTCATTCGATTCTCAACCAGGAGCATTTAGTCTCACCTCCCTTTTGGGGTTTGTCCTTGAACGAGTGTTATCCTAATCCCTGGAGCGGACGTGAAAGAATTCTTGATAATCGTTCTGAGTGAAGCGAAACGGGTAGCACATCATCTGGAAAAAGCATACCACTGGTGAGGCAAAAATCAGGAGTTCAACAGATCTCCGAGGGATGTTCTCACTCATGGGTATCTCAGTTCGAAGGCATCCTTTATCAACTCGACCCTTTTATCCCCTGAGGATAGGGTGACGGCGATAACGTCGAAACGGGCCTCTATATCCTGAAGATGGTTTTGGTTAAGGTATGCCAGCGCGACCTTGGATAGCTGACGTTGCTTGTGGACGGTAACAGCAATTTCGGGGGGACCGTAGGTACTGCCCGACAGCGTCTTCACCTCGATGAAACAGAGGGTCTTGCCATCCAGGGCGACGATATCCATCTCCCCCAACGTGCAGGTGAAATTCCGCTCCACGATTCTATATCCCTTCTTCTCGATATAGTGAACTGCTGCATCCTCTCCCCTCTTGCCGAGTTCCCTCCTGGCGTCTTCCATCCCTATCAGGTCTCCCACCTCACGTTGGTTTCGCGTGTTCCTTAACCCCCTTGAAGGTCATTCGGTGGAGTTCGCAGCATCCAAATTTCCTAATCGCCTCTAAATGCTCCTTCGTTCCGTAGCCCTTATGTTTGGCGAAATTGTATTGAGGATATTTCTCGTGGTGCTCCATCATAATTCGGTCTCTCGTCACCTTGGCAACAACGGATGCGGCGGCGATGGAAATGCTGACGGTATCTCCCCTCCTGATGAGCCGCTGGGGTATCGGGATGGGAATACCACTTACGCCATCCACAAGAAGATGGTCCGGAAGGGGGGATAACTTCAATATGGCCATCTTCATCGCCATCAGTGTCGCCCGGAGGATATTGGTCCGGTCAATTTCGCCCTGATCCACAGCCGCTATCCCCACGGATTGGGCGTTGGAGAGGATTTTATCGTATATTTCCTCCCTCCTTTTAGGAGACAACATCTTGGAGTCCGTGATTTCATCGCTCATCCATCCCCTCGGGAAAATCACGGCTGCTGCCACAACGGGTCCGGCCAAGGGTCCCCTGCCGGCTTCATCAATTCCAGCGACATTTCTGTACCCAGCCCGGTAGCATTGGCGTTCAAAGAAGTCCGTGGCCTGCTGAGGAAGATGGTAAAGGGTGAGCTGAACCCGTCGTCTGGCGACCATAAACAGTTCCATCATGGAGTTTGCTTCTTCGTCTTAATACGAGCTGCCTTTCCCCTTAACTTTCTCAAATAGTAAAGCCTTGCCCTCCGAACTCTTCCGCGATTGACGATCTCTATCTTTTCGATCCTCGGGGAGTGAAGGGGGAAAATCCTTTCGACGCCGATCCCATACGAAACCTTTCTCACGGTAAAGGTTGCTCCCACCCCACCCTTTCGTTTTCTGATGACCACGCCCTCGAAGACCTGAATCCGCTCCTTCTCCCCCTCGACGATCTTGAAATGGATCCTGACCGTATCCCCGGCGTTAAAATTGGGCAGATCGATCCTCATCTGCTCTTTCTCAATGTATTCCATGGAATTCATCTTCTCCTCCTTCTATCTGCCCTATCCGCGACCCAGCAGTCGATCCAAGACAATGGCCGCCGCGGAGCGTACTGAGAGGTGGTTGTAATCAGAACCCTCTATAGGAGCCAAAACGTAGTGAGAGCTCCCGATGACCTCCTCTGTCAAACCCCATCCGGTGCCGAATAGTAAGAGAAACGGATGGGAGCGTCTCGATAGAATCTCCTTAAAGTCATGGTAGCCGATAGTTCCCCGTTGAGGGCGAGCCGCCGTGGCGACAACCGTTACCTCTGCTCCCCACTCCCTTGATATATCTCCAATGGTCGCCTCCATGGATTCCTCCACCTTCACCAGGGAAAGGGCATCTCGCCTTGTGGGATTATAGGCGGCTCCCCTCCCTTCGACCCAGTGCCGAAGGAACCGCTGCACCAGCTGAGCCTGGGATTTCAGAGGGGTAATAACGTAGAATCCCCCCAGGTCAAAGGTCCTGGCAGACCGGGCGATATCATGGATATCCACGGTGGTCACCGCAGTGGCCACAATGTTCCCCTTTTTATCATAGATGGGATAATGGACTAAGCCAATATATATGTTGGGGTTTTTAATGGTTTTCCCCGTATTCTTTCAACGGGACCCCTGAAAACCTCGGAAAATGAGCTCTGACCGCGAATCTATCATGTAATTCTGAAATATCTACCGCGCTGGCTGCACGACCGCAGCACTGCAAGAGCGCAATCGTGAACTTTAGAATGGTCGAAAAAATATTCCCGAGCGGCGAAGAGCGAATTCTCAGAGATCTCTTAACGATCGTCTCCTCTGCCCGCTTCCCCTGTTACCTCTTCCAACAAGGCGAGGTCATCTTCCGGCAGATCGGCCTCTCGCAGCAGATCGGGTCGCCGTAATAACGTCCTCCTCAGCGCCTCCTTCCTTCTCCAGTGGGTGATTTGTCGGTGATTTCCCGATATCAAGACTTCAGGAACCCTCTTTCCCCTAAAATCACGAGGGCGAGTGTATTGGGGATATTCCAACAGTGCATTGGCAAAGGATTCCTCCAAAACCGATTCCGCTGAGCCTAAGACCCCCGGCATGAACCGGGAAACGGCATCGATGACGACCATGACGGCTAACTCTCCCCCCATCAAGATATAATCCCCAATGGAGAGCTCTTCGTCCACATAGTCCCTCACCCGCTCATCTATGCCCTCGTATCGCCCGCAGACGAAGAGGAGGTGGTCGTATTTGCTGAGCCTCCTCGCCTCATTGTGATCGAACCGTACCCCCTGCGGGGTCATTAAGATGACCCTCGGTGAGCCGTTGGCCGATTTGATCCCTTCAATACCCGTAACGATGGGCCCAGCCATCATAACCATGCCGCTCCCGCCACCGTAAGGGGAGTCGTCAGCAACGCGATGTTTGTCCGTCGTGAAATCGCGAATATTATAGATATTCACCCTGATAATCCCCCTATCAATGGCTCTCTTCAATACGCTTGATGCGAGGGGAGAGTGAAACATGTCCGGAAATAGGGTAAGTATGTCGAAACGAATCATCCCCCGAGGAGCCCCTCTATGAGGTGAATCACCATATGTCCCTTCTCCCTGTCCACCCGAAGAATTACCTCTTCGGTGGCAGGAATCAGGCATTCACCTTCCGCCCCCTGGACGAGATAAACATCGTTGTTCCCCACAGGAAGTATCGATTTCACCCTACCCAGGGCCCTGCCATCGTCGGTAACAACGTCCATTCCGATGATTTCAAACCAATAGTATTCTCCTTCTTCCAGGGGAGGGAGGCTTTCCCTCTTGACCAAAACCGATGCGCCGATGAACTTCTCCGCATCAACAATCCCTTCGTATCCCTTCAGTCGGGCCGAAATGAATTTCTTATGAATTTTCGCCTCCTGAATCTCGTAAGGCTGCAAACGGCCCTCCTTGTCTTTCAGATAGAGCTCTTGATATGACAAGAAATCGGACCGCCTCTCGTTATAATACTGAATTCTGAGATTACCCCTTAACCCGTGAAGCCCCGAAACCCTCCCGATGGTGATGAATTGGTCTTGCATTGGGATTTATTCGATGATCTCCAAAACGGAGTGTCTCCTGACCTTAGTCGATGCGGCACTCAGGATCGTCCTTATGGCCCGAGCCGTCCGGCCCTGCTTGCCGATAACCTTGCCCAAATCCTCTTTGGCAACTGTCAACTCGATGACAGAGGTCCTTTCACCCTCAACTTCCGAGACCCTTACCTGATCAGGGTTATCCACGAGAGCTTTGGCGATGTATTCGATTAACTCTTTCATTTCTCCATTCCCCCCTTGACATGGATTGAGTTAGCGGAGGTAACCACCGGAGATCCAGATTCTCAACGTTCCTACACCAGTTTTTTCAGGATGCCAGATTGTTTTAACAGATTCCTGACCGTCTTGGTGGGCTGAGCGCCTTTTTTATACCACTCCATCGCCCTGTCCTCCATGATATGAACTTCAGCAGGGTCCTTATTGGGGTCGTAAGTTCCGATCTTTTCGATAAACCGACCATCTCTCGGGAAACGGGAATCCGAGATGACAATCCGATAAAATGGGTGTTTCTTACCACCAAACCGAGCCAGCCTCATGACGATAGCCATCTTTTGAATCACCTCCCCTTGTTCTCCCCTCGTAATCTAAATCCGTAACAGCTTATGGAGCTCCCTCGTCCCTCCTGTTCTCAATTTCTTCATCACCTTGAGCATATGCGTGTATTGTTTGAGAAGTCTATTAACATCTTGAACGGTAGTTCCGCTCCCCTTCGCTATCCTTGATCGCCTGCTTCCGTTAATAATGGTATGATTCCGTCGCTCTTTGAAAGTCATGGAATTGATCATGGCCTCAATCTTCACCAATTCACGCTCGTCAAACCGAATCCCCTTCAGGTCCTTCAACCCTCCAAACCCGGGAATCATATTCACGATGCTCTCAATGGATCCCATTTTCTTGATCCGTCGAATCTGGTCCCTGAAATCCTCCAGGCTAAAGGACTCCTTTCTCAGCTTTCTCTCAAGCTCCTCGGCCTTCTGCTCGTCGAAGGAGACCTGGGCTTTCTCGATTAACGAAAGGATGTCCCCCATTCCCAGTATTCGAGAGGCCATCCGGTCGGGGTGAAACACCTCTAGTGCGTCCAGTTTCTCCCCGGTACCAACGAATTTTATGGGCTTCCCCGTTACCCCCTTGATGGACAGCGCTGCACCCCCCCGTGCATCACCCTCCATTTTCGTGAGGATAACCCCGTCAATGTCCAGCGCATCGTTAAAGGACTTGGCAATATTGACCGCATCTTGACCCGTCATGGCGTCGGCAACCAAGAGGATCTCCTTGGGATTCAATTCGCCCTTTATCTCCCGGAGCTCTTGCATCAGCGGCTCGTCGATGTGAAGCCTGCCTGCAGTATCGACGAGCATGAGGTCATAACTCCCTCGCAGGACTGTCTGCGTCGCCTGTTGGCAGATCTCGAGAGGGGTCTGCGCCGGACTGGATTCATAGAACTGTACCCCCGCCTCCTTTGCCAGAAGTTGAAGCTGCTGAATAGCCGCTGGCCTGTAAACGTCGGCCGGTACCAGGTAGGGAAATCGGTGCTTTTCCTTAAAGTATGCCGCCAATTTGGCGGCGGTAGTCGTCTTTCCGCAACCATGGAGCCCGACCAGCATAACGGTAACGGGTGGCTTGCCCGATAAACTGATCTTTGGCTCACCATCACCCATCAATGATGCCAGCTCCTGGTGGACAATCTTGATCACCTGCTGCGCAGGGGTTAAGCTCGTCATAACTTCCTGACCTATGGCCCTCGCGTGCACGGAATCGATGAAATCCTTAGCCACCTTGAAGTGAACATCTGCCTCTAACAGCGCAAGCCTGACCTCCCTGAGGGCCGCCTTGATATCCGACTCCTTCAGCTTCCCATGGCCCTTCAATCTCCTAAAGACGTCCTGCAATTTTTGCGACAAATTATTGAACATCGTGGTTTAAGCCGTTGGGGGTATCCAAACGAAATGCATATCCAAATCATTTATTTTATTGAAATAAGCCGCAATTGTCAATTCACCCTCGGAAAACGCAGCGATTCCGCAACTTTCCTGTGAAGAGCAAGAATATCGCGCACAAGAGCGAATTTTTTCATCCCTAGATTCGTATCAGATGGAATTTTGGATTATATCGATGGTCAATTTAGGCGATTTTAGTATAAGAGGAGACACTATCGCCGTGGTTTGGGCGGCTAGTGATGTTGTTTTTGGATACCAGGAGACATGCCTGAATCATGGAGGGATTTTCAGCAGGGTGTCATCATAAAGGCCTGAGGATATGAGCCTGGCAAAATAGAGATTGCTGTGTCTGTGTCTCAGCTGTGGCTTTATGTTCAGATAGATAAAGGCACGGAACAGGTTGAGTACCAACATGAGGGTAAGCCAGAATGCACATATGGCGATCGGATGATGTCTATACACATGGTCGGCATGCCAATAGGTCACCATCTCGTTTATGGCCTTGTTCTCAATGAGCCATCTGTCATGTCCAAGACTTACGATAGCTTGAGTGCTTGCCTGTTTTGGAGATAAAGTCGTCGTCCACATCCACTCAGAGGACTGTTGCTCCGTTTTGCCAGAGAGCTGCCTTCGAACAGTCCTGCTCTCCACAGAACGCACAACCCTCACCTCTCTGCCCAAGCTCTCCCAAGAACTACACCCCTCGATATCCCACATCATCCTTTGCGTATTTCCCCGCCTCTCAATCAATGGCCTCTCAAGGGGAAAAAGACCCCTGACATCCTCCATCAGATCCCGCCTCTCATCCTTTAGGACCGCTACGATGTGCTTGCCATGGGCCAAGACGAGCTCAAAGAAGTCGGCCCTCAGATAGAGCCCATCCACCACTACCACATCAAAGGCGCGGGGGTAGTTTTTGAGGACCCTCCCCATAAGACGAAAGGCTGCGGAAACCTCATCCTCCCCCTGCCTCTGCTCCTCCACATCCAAAAGGAGGGGAAAATCCCTCCCCGAAAGCATGGCCACCACATTACGGTGGTAGTACTGGATACGATCTCCCTCTCTGGTATGGATCACCCTCTTCAGACACCCAGGACAGCACCGCAGGTAACTGGAGCTGCTCTCATGGCCATCTACAATGAGCACATGAAAACCATGGGTTCTCTTCAGGGCCTTGTTTCTCTTCAGCCTACTATAAGTGTTGCGTATGAGAGAGCGGATCATATCCAGCTCCATCTGAGAGAACACCCTCCCTATCGTGTCAGCACTGGGCAACGTGCCGCCCAACCATCTGCCCCAGAAACGATTGCCCCGGTGCTGCTCCAGGGCGTTGAGGCTGCCCATACGTGCCAGTATCATAACTGCGGCACTGAAATATATGGCGGGAGTGTCGATCAATGGCCGAAGTCGGGCGTCAGTTACATGGGAGAGAAGACCTGTAATAATGATAGACCTTCTCTACATACCGAAGAAAGCGCCGGAGAATACCTTAATCCTTTCTTTTCAACCTATCCCAGTAAACAGAGGATATCCTCTCCAACAACCCCTGGATCACGCGGTAGTTCTCCACCCACCTGCGCGCAAGCTCCTCCTTCTCCCTGGGGATGTAAAGCTGCTCAACCGTGCCGTCCTTGCTCCGGATGAGAAAAAGGGAGACATGTTTTTCCCCCCTTGTGCACCTGCAGTTAGCCTTGCCACACACCCGCTCCCTCACCGACAGCGTTCCCCTTACAAACCCTCTGTCACTAATATACGGTTTTAGGCGAGAGCGGCTCTCACGCTCACGCTTGGTCATCTGTGACCTGTGCATGGTTTCATCCCCTTTCTGTTACATCTACTATATATCAGATTAAAGGGGAAGTCAAGTCCTTTGTGCCAATGCGAATTTGCTCAGGGATTAATTTTGATGGGAAATTGTCAGTTATAGAGGGCTATTTGAAGGAAAAGAATTAAAGTTGCGGAATCGCTGCGGAAAACGTGTGTTAGCCAGTCGTCCGGGGTCTGCTGAGTTTCGAGGGAACACTGTTGTCCATGAGCGAGGTCTACTGGAGGACTGGGGCACCCTCCTGCCTTTGCGTTGCGCGCAGACAGGTCGAGGATGAGCAGGGAATGTGGGCAACAGGCCAAAAGGCGCTGAAGCGAAGGGGTAAAACCCACAAAACTTTCCTGACAAAAGACCTTTAGAACACCATTAACAGATACACTATCAAATAAAGGAACAAAGACAAAAGAATCAAGAACACAGAAGTTCCCAAGGTCAATCTCGGAAATTCCCCAGGATATCTTCTCCTTTCATCCTCCAAAGCACTTTCATATTCATCCATCCTTCCGGAACTCGCGAATAGTCTTTTCCCTATCAACTTCACTTCTTCCGTTTTTATGCCCAATGCGGCCACGGGATTCCTGCTGAACCAAACCAAGAAACCCGCCATGTTCATCACATTCCTGTCAATGAAGTTCGCAAAAGCCATCACTGGTTTTTCACAGAACCATATCATCCTCTTTCCTGCTATTCGAACGAACCAATCTGTATCAAGGGTATACGTAGGATAGCCACGTACCAATTCCCTTAATAACCAAAACCCCAGAAAGGTGAATATGAACATCTGAGTTATTGAAAAGACACGAGTGGTTGTGTATGGAACATATTCGACCCGAAAAGGAAGCATATCGTAAAGTATCTTCGGATATACACCCATGAAAATGCACAAAAATGCCAATATGCCCATGCCAATGAGCATACTTATAGGCGTATTGAGAGCCGAATCTTTTAGCTTTGCCCTAATATTCGGTGGTGGTTCATCCCTGCTCTGCAACCACATATTCCAGGGAAGCTTAAGGCCGGTATGGAGAAAAGTCCCCACTGTAGCTCCTTCAAGCAATAAATATATGATTGGCCTCCGTATCAATTCAGCGGCTTCTATCGTCATGACCTTACTAATAAATCCATTGAATAGGGGAAATCCGGAAATGGAAAAACCACCAACCATATAGAGCCAAAAGGAGATGGGCATATATTTGTACAGACCCCCCAATTCATTAAATTTAGCCGTCCCCACCACTACCAACGCACAACCCGCTCCCATGTAAAGCAATGCATTATATATAATATGGCAGAGGGCATGAGAGATCGCACCATTTATCCCCATTTCAGTTCCTATTCCTACCCCAGCGACCATGTAGCCAATCTGGGAGATAATATGATAGGAGCACAGTCTCCTTCCATCATTCTCAAGCACTGCCAGGAAGAGCGCAAACACCGCCTGTATAGCTCCCATCCACATCAGAAGCTCCACACCTGAGAAAGCTACTATCAGACAGTATATTGCAGTCTTCGTAGTATATGCAGTCATATATATTGAGCCACTGGGGCTTGCCTCAGAATAGGTATCAGACAGCCATGAATGGAACGGAGTAGTTGCTGAATTCACGATAAATCCGAGGAGCATGAGGTTATAGCCCAGATAATCGCCACCCCATCCCCATGGCATGTGGACGAATTCAATTGAACCGGTCTTATGCAAGTGCATGAGAATGCCTGCCAATATGCATACACCGCTAAAATGATGCCACAAGATATACCTAACCGCGGCACCCATGGCTTTCTTTGTGCCTCTGAAGGCAAGGAGGAAGAAGGGAGTCCACGACATGATCTCCAAACAGAAAAACAGGGTAAAGAGATCACCGGCGAAGATTGCCCCGAGCGCACTTCCCACGTAGATCATTGCCGCTACATGCTCCCAGTCATTCTTTACGCGAAGGGCATAGATATTCATACAAAAGGCTGCAATTACATATATGTATGCGAAAACCATGCTCAATTTGTTTATCCTGCCTAACTCAAGGGACCACTGTAAGAATGGAATGCGCCATGTATGGAGGGACTCAGGCCAGGAGGGAATAGGGCCAAAGTGCCCCATTGATGTTAGAATGAGGATGGCAAGCCCTGCGATGGGAAGCAGGAGGAAGAATGCTAGCTTTATGCTTCTCCACTTAATAAGCGGAATCAGGAAGCCACCGAGACAGATTACAACACCTGGGTGTATCCATTCGATCATCCCCGACTCCCCGATTCCCTTTCATAATAATCCTCATCCTTTACAATAAAATAACCCATTCCTTTGGCTACAAAAATCAGAAGGATGCATCCAAAAAAGCCAAAGAGGGCAAAGAATTCCGGGATATATTGAAACGAGAAATGATAGTGAACGATATGGAAGCCAAGCAATAACACGTCCAGTATCAAACTCACCACCAGACTAACAAAGAACATCCCCCAGAAGAATCTCTTTGGATATCTCCTCAGTATATTCATCTTCACATACCCCCAAAAATATCCTTGACGGCCTTTTGTGCGAGGTCGTACAGGTGAAAGGCCTGGGGAAAGAAACAAAACAGGATTGAGAAAAATGCCGTTATGGCAAGGGGAACAACCATGAAAAGATATATGGGACGTTTTCCTTCTTTGGTCTGGACTTTTTCAGAAAGAACTACTACTTTTTCCTCTCTATCCCCGCTGAGCGTCTCTATTTCTAGCATCTTCCCAAAGAATGCGGTCCTTATTATCGGAAAGAAGTACACAACATCCAGGAGAGAGGCTATTAAGATGACACATAAGAAAGCTATCTGCCCTGACTGTATCGCTCCTAAGCTAAAAAACCACTTGCTTATGAACCCGGCTATCGGTGGCGTTCCACACATTCCGAGGGCTCCCACGGTAAATGCGAACATCGTCATCGGCATGGCTCGTCCTATGCCCGCCATCTCGCTGATGTTCTCCTTTCCCGATGCTACCAGAATTGAACCCGCACAGAGAAAGAGGGTGATCTTCATAAACCCGTGAAAGGGGATATGAATCATGGCCCCCGTGATGCCCATAGGGCTCAATAATGCAACGCCGAGGACAATGTACGAGAGCTGGCTAATGGTGGAATAGGCCAGTCTTCTCTTTAGATTGTCCTGGGCAATGGCAAACAGGGAGGCAACAATCATCGTAAAGGCCGCAAACGAAGCGAGCATGATCCCCAACCCGAGTTCGTGCATCAAATCTATTCCATAGATGTAGCACACCGTCCGGACAATCCCAAACACCCCAGCCTTCACCACTGCGACTGCATGTAAGAGGGCGCTGACTGGAGTTGGCGCCACCATGGCCGTGGGCAACCATGAGTGGAAAGGCATGTATGCCGCTTTCATGAATCCAAGCAAAAAAAGGATGAACAATATCATCAATACCGAACGGGGGGCAAAAGCCATCGTCAAAATGCCCCCTTTATTAAAATCGGTCGTCCCTGCAAGGGAGTAGGTGAGTACCACCGCACCCAGAAGGAAAGAGCCTGCGGTAAACAAATAGGCGAGATATTTGCGACCTGCGAAGAGCGCTTCGGGTGTCTGTTCATGGGCCACCAACGGATACGTTGAGATGGTTAAGATTTCATAAAAGATAAACATCGTTACCAGATTCCCGGAAAGCGCAACGCCCACCGCGCCGAAAATGGCAAAAGCAAAACAGAAGTAGTAGCGAGTTTGCGCATGCTCCCGCAATGCACGCATATATCCTATGGAGTAAATCGATACCAATATCCATAGAAAGGATGAGGTAATCGCGAATATGAGGCCGAAGGCATCGACTTTAAATCCAAAATGAATCCCTGGAAACATCGTAAAGAGATAAGATTCAATCACGGTCCCTTCTAAAATCATCGGTACCATTGAGAAGATGATCGAAAACTGCACTATAGTTGCGAGCAGGGTCCAACCCTCTCTTACGTTCGGTCGCTTGCTAAATAGCAAGACAAGGATGGCACTCAATGCAGGGCATGCAATGGCCAACCATGGTCTAAGGGATTCCGCTCCTTCTATCATCGGATCACCACTAATCCAAACATGGCATTCACCTTATTGAGGGCGGGTATGGTTATCCCGGCAAGCCATAGAACACCCATAACGATGCAGAGAGAGGCAAGTGTTAGCACAGGAATAAGCATGCTGAGGGGTATTTCATCCTTTGAGGAAATGGAAGCATGAGAATGCTCCTCTCCTTCTTCTCCCTTCATATACATCGTTTCTATTACCCGCCAGAAATAAATAAGGTTAAGGAGCGAGCTCACCAGCAGAATTGCCACAAATGCGAATTTCTTTGCTTCTAACGACGCAAAGATGATATAGAGCTTTGACACAAAACCAACGCTCGGCGGCACCCCGATCATGGATATCGCTGCAATCACAAAGGCAGCGCATGTATAAGGCATCTTTCTTCCCAACCCCCGGAGTTCGGTGATATCCCACAAATCAGCCTTATAGATAAATGCGCCGGCAACCAAAAACAGACATCCCTTCATCAGTGCGTGGTTCAATATGTGCATCAATGCTGGAGTGAGCCCGCACCATGGGTAATTCCTCGCAGAAGTCGAAAGTCCCACGGCGAGCATGATATATCCCATATTCGCTACGCTCGAATAGGCCAGCATTCTTTTTAAGTTAAATTGGGTCATTGCAAGGATAGAACCCATGATGATCGCTATCCCCGCTACCCAGCAAAGAATGTCGAATATGGGCAAAAGCCTGATAAAATTTACCGAAAATACAGAGAATGCGAGCCTGATGAATGCATATGTGCAAACCTCGATGATAATACCGGAGAGCATCGCGCTAATCTCCGAAGGCGCAAATGCATGGGCGTCAGGCAGCCACGTATGAAGGGGAAAAAACGCCATTTTAATGCTTAATCCCACGATGAAAAGAACAAAAGCCGCCTTCACTATTCTGTTCCCATAGAGAGGTGGCAACAAGAGCGAGAGATCATGCATGTTCAGCGAACCCGTTACCGAATAGAGGAATCCTATTCCCAGTAAGAAGAAACAAGCACCAATGGAACCCAAGACGAGATAAGTGAAGCTCGCCTTCAGCGCTATCTTTCCTCTCGAACCGATTAATGCATACGCGGATAAAGACATAATCTCGATGAAAACGTACATGTTGAATATGTCGCCAGTTACCGTTACACCGCACAGCCCGGTGATGAGGAGCTGATAAATGGCATAAAAGGAAACGATCTTATGCGGCAGTTCGTGCTCGATGCTCCTCTTTGAATACACCGCACAGGCCAATCCCAAGAAGAGAAGTATGACCAGTACATAAGCGTTCAATACATCCACGACATATTCGATACCCCAGGGAGGCTTCCATCCACCCAACCAGTAATGAATAGGGCCTTTAGTCAGGACATGATTGAGGATAAGAATCGAGGCGACGAATTGTGCGAGAATGGTTGCGATGGAAATGAAGGGGGGGGTTTTCTTGTTGATCCAGCCGGCAACCAATATAGTAATGGCAGAGAATAACGATATCGCAACGATCAGTACGGGGAAATGTTCGATGGCAGTCTGCATAGTTTATAGCGAAAGGATCAAACTCCGGTCATCCCTTTCTCCCTTGATTTCTCTATGATCTCCTCTTCTTGTATTGTCCCGTATTCCTCGTACATCCTTATGATCAGGGAGAGGGCCACCGCGGTTGTCGAAACGGCTACCACGATCGCCGTAAGAATGAGCACATGGGGTAACGGATTCACATATACATGTCCTTTGCTGATCATCTCCTGACTCACAATCGGTGCTGTTCCTCCCTTCACCACTGCTAAGGAGATAAAAAACAGGAATATCGCGGTTTGAAATATGTTTAATCCAATGATTTTCTTGATCAGGTTATCTTTCGCAATCATCGCATAGAAACCGATGAGCATGAGGATGATGGAAATCCAGTAGTTGTATTTTGCAAATACTTCTTCAATGAGCCATTCCATCATTTCAATCCTTATTTCTCTCTTCCTTTTCTATTTTTCTCCTTCCATGCGAGGTCAAAAAATATGGACACCATGATGGCCATCACCGTTATCCCTATGCCCATCTCAACGAACTCTATACTCAAAGCCCTGTTCTCCTCGAAATGGGGAGTGAAGGGGAGGAAACCGTAGTTTAGGTACTGCGCGACTCCAGAACTCAAGATGATGCATAGGAGTCCCAATCCCGCATAGATGTATAGTCCAAGGCTGCTAAGAACTGTATTCACCGATTCAGGTAATCTCTTCCTTCCACCTATGATATCAAAAACAACTACGTATAAGACAAAGGAAGAACCAAATACCACCCCCCCCTGAAACCCTCCGCCAGGTCCACTCGCTCCATGGATGATCACGTACAGTGAGAACAATTGGATGAAGGGTATCATCACTCTCGATACTGTTTCGACGATGATGCTTCTCTCTGCCTCTTTTCCCTTCAAAGCCTGCCTCGCCTTCTTAACAACAGTATCACGGACACACCGGCGGTAAATATGACAGCCGTTTCCCCAAGCGTGTCATACCCGCGATAATCAGCAAGACCATAAGTGACCATATTGGGGGTACCCGTCTCTTCCTGACCTTTCTCGATCCATCTTACCACGAATGCATACCGGTAAACTCTCAGTTTATCCCCCTCTTTTTTAATCCAATAATACTTCTCCTCCTTTGAATAATGCATCTCCTCTTTTGAAACAAAGGTATTCCATTCCCCTTCCATCCCAGTGACCTTCTCAACCCTGGAAGGTCCTGGGAACCCTCTCCTTTCAAATTCATCCATCAAATTATTCGGGATAACACCCCGGTTCAAAGGATCCTCCAGAGCATCTGCATCAATGCTGAACAACTTGACATACTTAATCGGAGGGGAATTCGGGTCTCCAAATACGGGGATATCTTCCGCAACGTAGATAAAGAGAGCGCAGAGAAGGCCGATTAAGATAAGGGTGATGGTTGGCAGTCCCTTCATTTTTTCTCCCGCCTGACCGTCCTGGATAGAGCAGCAATGAAGAAAACGGTTGTGGCCCCTGCACCAACCGCTGCTTCCGTAAACCCTACATCCACCGAATTCATCGCCACCCAGACCAGAGCCATCAGGAAACTATACGCACTGAGCAGCATAACAGCGCTCAGAAGATCCTTTACTGTGATTGCCGCTATTGCAACAACCACAATAAGGAATAATAGTGCGAGGTCAATAGGAATGATCATCTTTTGTGCCCCTTTATTGTCCACCCCTTTGCCATACAAAATTATCCCTTCTTGCCCATTGAAGAGCCATTACCATTCCATAAAAACGTAGGCTACTTTCCTTTGCATCGTCTTATCCACCAAGTGAGCATGAGCATGTTCCTTGGCGAGCGCATGTACCCAATACTTACCTTTTTCAGGCTCAACGAATATCGTTATCGTCCCAGGGGTTAACGTGATGGAATTGGCCAGGGTGACGAGAGCAAAATCACCCCTTAAGGAGGTTTCAAATTCTATGACGAGAGGGTCTATCGGCATCTTCGGATGTAAAACCCGGTACGCAACATCAACGTTTGCCAATACGATTTGCCACAACTGCCAGGGAACATAGAGTAAGAGCCTAAGAGACTTTAGAAGCACTTTCTGGCTCTTTCCCCTCACCAGGAGTCCATGAGAAATCAATGTCACAATCGCGCTGCATATCCCTCCTGTTATGAGATGGAATGCATCAAAAAAACCAGATAAGATAAGCCAAAATAGAAACATAATACAAAACGTTACGATTATTCCAAATCCCTTTTCCCCTCCATTCATCGTCTCCCCTCCCCCCACTTCCAAGGTTTCAAACCCCTTCTATACGCCGCTTTAACTATTGCATGGATTGCGGTTGGATTAGCTATAAAAATGAATATGATTAGGAACAGGAGCTTCACCGTCACCAGAGGTGTTCCAGGATAATGGAAGAGGTGGTAGATGATTAAGCCAACGATGATCAGCCCCTCTCCAAGGGTATCGCACTTCCCAGTTGCATGTAGTCTCGTATAAAAATCAGGCAATCTCAGTAGTCCAATTGCGCCGACGAACATGAAAAACATACCACTCGTTAAGAGAATTGCCACGATCACATCTACCAAGAGCATAATTCACCCCTTTCGAGATATTTTGCAAATACGAGAGTGCCGATAAAATTCAGCATTGCATACAAAAGAGGGATGTCAAAAAAAAGAGGTCTTTCAAAAATATAGCCCATGATCACCAAGAGAACGACTGTTTTGGTCCCGACGACATTTACCGCCGCCACCCTGTTAAACACCCCCGGCCCAACCACCGCTCTGTACAAACAGAGTAGTATCGTTACTACGATTAACAGCCCAATCACCAAGAACATGGATATCACCTTCTTTTCCCCTTTTCTGTTCGTTTTTTAGATGAAACGTATCACCATGGGCCTTCATCCCTAAAAGACCTATGCTTTGTCCTCAGAGAAAGATCCTCCGTTATTTATTTTTTTAAATTCATGATATGGGGTCTATAAGCTTTGGATGGAGTACCGAATAGGTTACAAGTGTAACCGAAAAGCCCATGTCCAACAACCATATCCAAATCATGTGAATCATTTAACATAACAGAATAATCTGAACGCGGTTAACATAAATCGAATCAGGCAAATCCCGGTGAAAAACCCTACTTCTCCCCTGACTCGAATCCCTGTTCCGCCAGTTCGCTCAGCGCCTTTTTACCCCTATCCAAAAAGTTGCTATCGGGATGATTCTGGACTAAGTTCGTGAAAACGCTTCTTGCTGCTTCCCACTCCCCCAGTTTCAGGTGAGACTTGCCCAGATAGAAGAGGGTCTCATCGAGAATAGTCACTTCTGGGTAAACCTTCACCACGGCTTCGAGCCTTGCCTTGGCCCCTTGATATTTCTTCCTCTTATAATGGTATTTGGCTATGTATAGTTCCTTCCCAGCCAATTTCTCCCTGCACATTTTCGCCTTCTCCCGCGCCTTCTCGGTGAAAATGGACGGCGGATAGTTGGCTATGAGAAATTCAAAATTTGATAACGCCTTCCTAGTGGAACTCTGGTCACGGTCTATGGATCGAATCTGCTTGCAGTGGGATAGCCCGATCTGAAAGATGACGTATGGGATATCCTCATGGAAAGGGTGAAACTTCTTAAACTCCTCGTAATGGCTTATAGCCTCCGGATATTCCTTCCGAAAGAAATAGCAATCAGCAGCTTTCAATTCTGCCCACGTGTAGTAGGGGTCTACTCCCGGAAAGCTCCCCTTCAATTCATTGAAGACCTCCAGCGCCTTTTCATACCGTTTCTTCTTGAATAGTTCCAATCCCTTCTCATAGAGGACTGCCGGATTGGTTTCCTTGGTCCACCATCGCCCCTTCTTCCCACAGCCACTAAGGAGTGAAAGCAGTATGATAAACGCGATAATCACCTTTCTTGATGCAATCATAAGCGCCGCTCCCAAATGGGGTCCAATTTGCTCGAATGTTACTTATCATATAGTGCAGGCTAAATGTCAAGCTTAGCTACCTGAGATTCCGGAAAAAAAGTTCGCTTTACTCCAACTGGAATATTGGAATACAGGAATGATGGGTTCATGGATAGGTATTACCTTGATAGAGGTTGGAGGAGCGTCCGCCTCCGGCGAACTTGAGGCTGAAGGCCAAGAATACTTCGCCTTGTGCCTCAGCGAAGCGATCCTCAAGCGAAGCGCTCCTGAACCAATAGTACTGCCTTTCCGCTTTTAATACGCACTACTCCACTATTCCAACATTCCATCATTCCATGTGGATTCCCGTTCCCTTTTGTGATATACAGCGTAGGGAAATTTCATGGGGGGCAACATGGAGGAGGACCTCACGGAGGCCTTAGTGGAAGGCGCCAGGGTGTTGGGAGTGGAATTTACGACGAGCAGTTTGGAGGCCCTCGATTTCTTTTTAAACGAATTGATGAGGTGGAATCGAAAGATGAACCTCACCGGCATCAAGGATCCCCACGGAATCGTCGTCAAACATTTCCTCGATTCCGTGGCGGTCTCTCCATACATCTCCCCCGGGTCTTCCCTACTGGATGTGGGTTCCGGAGCTGGCTTTCCCTGTATTGTCCTCAAGATCCTCGATCCGGGCCTAAAGGTAACCTCCATTGATTCGTCGGGGAAAAAACTCTCCTTTCAAAGACATCTCATTCGGCGATTAGGGCTGGAGGGTGCGGACACAGTTCAGGCCCGCCTCCCAGACCCGCAAGTCGTTGAGAGATTTAACAAAGTCTTCGACTACGCTATCTCCAGGGCTTTCGGCAGCTTGGAAGCTCTCCTTCGGATAGCCCGTCCACTCATCAAGGATACGGGGGTCGTTATCGCCATGAAGGGCAAGATGGAGGGGAGGGATGGGACGAGCAATAATGTCGCAAAACAGTTCAATATGAAACTTCAAAGGACCGTCTCATTTACCCTTCCCTTCACCACTGCTGACCGAACGCTCCTCTTCTTTGCTGGGAAGGAATCCCCTTGAACGAAACCATATTTTTCCCTTTTCAAGGTGCGCTCTTTATGCTATAGTTCAGCTAACATCGAGAATCAAAACCTCGAATAATTCAGAACAGTTAGAGCGAAACCCAAAAAATGGGAAGGGTTATTTGTATTGCTAATCAGAAAGGCGGTGTTGGCAAGACCACCACCGCCGTCAACTTATCGGCATGCATCGCCGCTGCGGAGAAAAGGACGCTCTTGGTCGATATCGACCCCCAGGCTAACTCCACCAGCGGGATTGGATTCGATAAGGACCAATTGAGGGAGAATATCTATCACATCCTTATCCAGGGATATGGAATAGAGAGGATTATTAAGCAGACGGAGATACCCTATTTGGACCTCGCCGGCTCCAACGTTGATCTCATCGGGGCGGAGGTCGAGCTGATCAACGAACTGGCCAGGGAGAAAAAGCTGGATACGGTTCTCCAGGAGGTCAAGGGGGCATATGAGTACATCTTCATCGATTGTCCCCCCTCCCTTGGACTGTTGACGATAAATTCCCTCACCGCCGCTGATTCGGTGATTATCCCGCTCCAATGTGAATACTATGCCCTGGAGGGGTTGTCCCAACTTCTCAAGACCATTCGGTTGATAAAGCGCTATCTAAACCCGGAACTGGAGATCGAGGGCATTTTATTAACGATGTTCGATATTCGAAATAACCTCTCCCACCAAGTGGTTGAGGAGGTCCAAAGCCACTTCAGGGACAAGGTATTTAAGACCATCATCCCGAGAAATGTGAAGCTGAGCGAAGCCCCTTCCCATGGAAAGCCGATTCTCCTCTATGATATCAATTCGAAGGGCGCTGAAAGCTACTTAAATCTGGCTCGGGAGATTCTGACCAACGGTATGGGCTATGACAACTAAACGGCCGGCTTTGGGAAAGGGCTTGGGGGCTTTGTTCCCCGATATCGAGAAGGAAGACCGGAAAAGCTTCTTCCTCTGTGGAATTGAGGAGATCTCTCCCAGTAGATATCAACCCAGAAAGGGATTCGACGGCGCGAAGTTGGACGAACTAGCCGCATCTATTAAGGAGAAGGGGATAATTGAACCCCTGATCGTCAGGAAGGGAGAAAGTGGCTATGAGCTCATCGTTGGCGAAAGGAGGTGGCGAGCAGCTCAGAGAGCGGGAATAAAAGAGGTTCCCGTCATCGTAAGGGAAGTCTCCACCGGAGAGGCATTGGAGTTGGCCCTGATCGAAAACCTTCAAAGGGAAGACCTCAATCCCCTAGAGGAAGCGGAGGCCTACAAGAGGTTGATGGAAGAATTCCATCACACTCAGGAGGAGTTAGCCAAGAGGATCGGCAAGGACAGGACAACAGTGGCCAATGCCGTAAGGCTTCTCAAGCTGCCCGAGGAGATTAAGGCTTCCCTCTCCGATGAATCAATCACGAGCGGGCATGCACGGGCTCTGCTCGGATTGGATACCCCAGACGAACAGAAGGTGGCCTGTAAGGAAATCATCAAGAGGGGACTCTCCGTGCGCGAGACCGAAAGACTGGTGAAGAGGATAGCCCTCCGAAAGTCAAAACCGGACGCGGGTGTGAGGCCCTCGCGCGAAGAGGACCTCCTCATCCGGAATCTGGAGGAGACACTGAGACGATTTCTGGGGACTCAAGTTCGCATTCCCAAAAAGGGACAAAAGGGCAAAATCGAAATCGAATTCTATTCCGACGAGGACTTGGAACGAATCATCGAGAGGATCATGGGGGCCTCCCCGTGATACCGCGACAGGCTATCGCATAACCCACCGGAGCGAAAAATCCTTCCTTCGTAATCTTCCCAAAGAAATCACACGTCATATTCCCTCATCTCGCCATGCTTTTCATCGGGGAACGCTCTTGTCCCCTCGCTCCAATGCCTTTTTGCCTATTGCCCGAATTCCCCTCCGCTCACAGTTAGTTTTTCCGGTTTTCCAGGGATTCCCAACTTTGAACTTTGACATTGACTCTCGTGTTCGTGATGATTAGGACCGAAGACCGCGGACGGCAGACCGCGTTACAGGACCGTGTTCGTACTCGTGGTCCGTGTCCGTTACTGGTGATTTAACATTTCTATTTTGTCATTTGGATTTTGAACTTTGGCATTTGACATTGGTCATTTGATATTTTTCCTTCTGCCTCCAACCTTTAACCTCTTTCCCCTTTCCGACTGCAGCACTGCGACACTGGATAATGTCCCTCCGGGGAACCCGGGCAACAGCCGGTTCCGAAATGGTAGTTCGCCCTAGCCCAGCAGAGTTCGCTCATGGACAAGAGTGTTCCCCAAAAAGTGAGGAAACTGGGGCCGAATTGGCGTTGACAATCCCGGAGAAATATGTTAATGAATTCACATTTTAGCCGGTCCTCCTGAACCAGCCCCCTCAAATTCCAAGGTGATTTTAGGAAGCACCAAGAACGTTGAGGGCAAAAGGAGGTCCGTGAAGGACAATTTTGAGAAGGGACAGCCTCAGAAAAGCTTACCAGGCTTTTGCCATGTTCGGAAGCTTCGGTTTCATCATGGCAGCTTCCATCCTCGTCGGTTACTTCTTGGGGAGCTTTTTGGACAAGAAATTGGGCACGGAACCCTGGTTGC
>Ga0209636_10000466_pt1 | contig 39327 bp, 40 predicted proteins | sample DeeMarSWOR152_54_FD_187464 | JGI IMG/M metagenome (GOLD analysis project Ga0209636, IMG submission 187464) | Marine sediment microbial communities from White Oak River estuary, North Carolina - WOR-1-52-54 (SPAdes) (version 2) | ecosystem: Environmental > Aquatic > Marine > Intertidal zone >... | reverse complement strand
TATGTATCCGAGTAGAAGCGCAGCTATAAGGTCTTCTGTTAGGGACTTGTTGAAAAAGGAACTTTGGGAAAGAAGAGGAAGATAACGCGCTTTTTTAATTGTTTTAAATTTCATCTGCATTCATTTGTGAGATCTCTGATTCTCTTAGCGGTCTCGGCTGGATTTTCTGCAAGTGTTATCGTTCGTCCTACGATCAGATAGCGTGCTCCTGCGTTCAAAGCTGATTCGATGACTCCGCCTTGAGCGCCTATTCCAGGTGAATAGATTGGGATTTTTTCGCCTAGTATTTTGTGTACTTCTCTTATTTTTTCCGGATATGTCGCGCCGACTACAGCGCCGTCGGCGTCAAATTTTAGGGCTTTTTTCGCGAATGATTTGAATTGGCGAGTTTTTTCGCCTGTTTCGACGTTGTAGATTGTTTGTCCGTAGCCTTCGCTTGCTCCTTTGTGGCTCATGTAGACGAGGAGAATCACACCGCGTCGCAGCCTATGCGCAACATCGAAAACGGGTTTTAAGCCTTCTTCCCACCCCACAAAAGGGTTGGCTGTTAATGCGTCGAAGCCTGCAGCGTAATAATATTCTGCGATTGTTTGGTTTGTGTACCCTATGTCGTTTATTTTGCAGTCCATTACTGTCAGTAGTCCCATATCATGGGCTTTTTTCACAAGTTTTTGTACGCCATTGAATGTGCCGAGGGGAAGAACTATGTGACGGTTAAACTTCACAGCACAGATGTAGGGACGCAGTATTTCCAAAATGTGTTGTCCCTTCCAGAACAGGTTTTCACGGTTTTCTGGTTTTTGAAAGGGAAAATCCAGAGCTAAAACGATTTTTGTTTTTTTCTTCTTTGCTGTCTGCTCCATTTTAAGACGGAAAGACAAACTCAAACACCATTTCCTATTTAGGCGAAGGACTAAAAACTTTTGCTTTCCTTTTGTTTGTATCCATTTGGTAAAAGCGTGTTACTGAGCAGGCGGACGCATTTGTGCTAGTAGTTTTTCTATGTTGTCTAGGCGTTTTTCGATTGCGTCAAGTCTTTCCAGAATTTGTTTCAAAATCTTTCCAATCTCCTCTCCTGGTATTGCCGAAAGCGGTGTGGGCGAAGGCCACCGTCGCTCTTCTGGACGCTTAAAAGGTCTCGGAACATGCGGAGGATAAACCATTTTTGGTTACTTCCTGAATTAAATCATGACACGACAACATATTAATTTTTCATTATTGCGAAGGATTAGAAAACATGAATTCTGTTTATTCTGTTCTCCACTTTTCTTTTGACGCCTAATTCTGTCATGCTCCTCAGATAAATCTTGAAGGCGACGGAGAGCTTTTCAACTCAATAGATTTTTCCATGTTTCCTCACATTCAAGGCTTCAGCTAGAAACTATGAAACACACTCTTCAAATTCTCCTCCAACCCGCCATTCATGGAGCCCACCCTCGATTTTCAAGGCTAAATAATAAGGCAAGAAATTGCGCTTCTTCTGAGATGGACAAGAAGGGTTACAGCTATTATTTACGTCACTTGCTAAGCGTTTTAGTCAACCTTTTTTGTAATGACTATCGTCTGAAATGTTAGCGCCTTCATTAGCAGACATCTTTTCTACAATTATTGAGCATTGAGCGCGCGCTCTACTTCTGGGTCCCAACGCACAAGAAATTGCATGTTTCACACTCTCAAATAGACGTTAAACGTTAAGTATTTTAGCACTTCGCGTGCAAAATTTTTTCCCTTCAATAACCAATTAATAATGTTGAGATTGGAAGGGTCTAACAATGATAGGGGAACTTGCGGCTTTAGGCGCTGCGATTTGCTGGACAGTATCCGCGGTATTGTATAAAGAAGCTTTGTTAAAGGCAAATCCCCTTCCAGCAAACATTGTGCGTTGTGTGTACACAAGTATAGTTCTAGTTGTTTGTTTGGCGATCATTGGCAAATTTGGAGTTTTGATGGATTTGTCACTCCATGCTGTTATCCTTACAAGCGTCAGCGGAATAGTTGGTTTGGGGTTCGGCGACACCTTGTACATGGTAAGCTTGAAGCTTATGGGGATAGCGCGAGCCGTTCCAATAACATGTTCATATCCGCTGTTCAATCTCTTGTTAGCGGTTGTCTTAGCAGGAGAAGCGGTAACTTTGTATGTAATTCTCGGCACTGTTGCTATAGTTTTGGGAATTTGGCTTCTCAGCCGAGAAGAGAAGGAAACAGGCACAAGTGAACCGCAAAAGAAAAGGCTGATTAGAGGCGTGGCTTCTGCTTTAGCAACCGCTATATTTTGGTCTGTGAGCATAGCGATGATTAATATGGCTATAAATCTCCCAGAAACAAGCAGCTTGGACAATGCTTTAGCCATAAACACCATTAGAGTGTCAGCAGCTGCGTTTTTCCTGCTAGCTTCAACTCCCATAACGGATAGGAAATGTAGTTTTCTAAAAATTCACAAAAAAAGGCTAATCGCCCTCACTTCAGGAGGCATAGTAGCCTTGGCAGTAGGATGGTTCCTCCTAACATTCAGTTTCATACACACACCGCAATCACAAGCCGTTCCAATTTCTTCGACAACGCCACTTTTTGCAACTGTGTCTGGAATAGTTTTTCTACATGAAAAGGTTGCAGCAAGAGAGGTTGTAGGTTCGATAATGATTGTTATTGGAATTTTTCTGATTTTCACAGTTTGAAGCAAAAACTTATGCAACTACACAAAAGAGAATTTAGAATAGATATGGTATTGAAGTGATTATGATGATTGAAGTTGGGTGTTGCGGTTTTCCAACGTCCATGAAAAAATACTTCGCGAACTTCAGCTTAGTGGAACTGAATAGCACTTTTTATCGGTACCCACGCGAAAGGACGATTGAAGGTTGGCGTGAAAAAGCACCTAAAAACTTTGAATTCACAGTCAAGGCACATCAAGACATAAGCCACAAAGCGAAACTGAAAGTTGAGGAAACAAGCCTTCAAGCTTTTGAACGTATGAAGCACATCTGCAAAACCCTAAACTCAAAAATACTGCTTGTCCAAACGCCGGGCTCTTTTAGACCTGATAGGCTCGGAGATGCTGAAAAATTCTTTGAAAAAGTGAACCGTGAGGGTTTAGTTTTGATTTGGGAGACCCGTGGACCGGCATGGGAGAATGGTGAAGTACTGAAGAGGCTTGGGCGGATCTTGGAGAAATTGGATGTTTCGCATGTCACTGACCCTTTCAGGGCAATGCCAACATACACTGGTAAGGTTGCCTATTTTAGGCTTCATGGTTTGGGCAAACGGATTTATTATTACCAGTATAGCGATTCTGAACTGCGAAGGCTCAAAGAGTTAATCAGCCCGTATGAAAAGTACGGGAAGGATGTTTACGTTCTATTTAACAACCTTTCGATGTTAACGGATGGAGTACGCTTTAAGGAATACTTGTCAAAGGGAGTTTTCCCGAAGATCACGGGTTCAATGGGCTTGGCTTCTGTTAGAAGTGTTGTTGAAAGAATGCGGTACCCCGCTTCGAAGAACCTGTTAGTCAGAAGACTGGGATGGAGGCTTGTGGAGGTTGAAGAGGGAATGCAGGTTAGACTTAGGGCTTTTCTGGCTAGTTTACCTTCCAGAACCTACAGGAATGCAGAAGAGCTAATTGATGAGATAAAGGCTGCCGCGAAGATAAGTGATTAAACAAGTCTCTTATGTTGAAGTTCATGCCTTAATGTGCGGAAATCGCGGATCAGCTGTTCCTTGTATTTTGCGCTGTAAAGCGATGCAGCTGGATGAAATGTCGGAAAAATGGTCACTCGGTTGCCCAGGATGGATTTCTCATAGAATTTTCCATGAATCTGTGTTATTCCACTGAATGACAAAGCGACTTTTGAGAAAATGTAAGCTGTTGAGTAGTTCCCGAGGGTGACGATGTATTTTGGTTGAATGATCCGGATTTGGCTATCCAAGTACGGAGCACATTTTTGAATTTCGTCCGGTAAGGGTTCACGGTTTCTTGGGGGTCTGCACTTTAAGATATTGCCAATGAAGACGTTCTGTCTTGAAAATCCGATTTCAGATAGTAGTGTGTCAAGGAATTTTCCAGCCGCCCCTACAAATGGTTTTCCTTTAATGTCTTCCCAGTAGCCAGGCGCTTCTCCAATAAACATGATTTGGCTTTCTGGACTTCCCTCGCCTGGAACAGCGTTTTTACGGGTTTTCCAAAGTTCACATTTGCAGCAAACTATGACCTTAGCGGCAATAGCGTCTAAAAACTCCTTCTCAGACAGCGGGAATCCCTCACAGATTTCTTTTTCCTCTCCATACTTATAAACATCAATTGCAATTATGGAAGTTTCTACGCTGTTTTAATAGAGAGTTGTGCGAAAACCTTACACAGAAAAATATGTTGCAAAGACGACAGGAAGTATCCAATTTAGGCTGCGTGAAAAACCGAAAATTGGCTTTAACAGAGTTTAAGACATATGCTTTAGCGCATCAAAACCTCTCATTCCTATGCTTACACTCAAATCCTTAGCCTTAGAAGTTACTGCTTTGACCTCTGCATTCAGCACGTCCTCAAAACTTTTCACTCCGCTAACAACAGCAGCGGGGACGCCCAGTTTTTCAGCAACATCAACGTTCAAAAAACCACACATAACAAACCCTTTATCAGCAACAACCAGAAGCAACGGCGGCGAATCAGGAAGCTCAACCCGCACTCCCAAACAAGTTTCATCATTAACCTTCATGGACATAATACTAATCATACGGACACCGCTTTACAACAAACTTATTTTTACATATCCAGCTTAAATAAGAATCGCTAACATAAAAGTGGAGAAAGGCAAGGCATGCTGACGAAACTCAAGAAGAAAGTTCAAGCAATGTTTGTGACAGAAGCAAGAGCAGCCCACAGAATGGGGCTGACACCGAACAAGGTAAGCGCCATAGGCATAACTTTGGCTTTTCTTTCAGCCCTAGCATATGCAGCATGGCAAACCCACACATTCTATCTCCTGCTTGCAACGATTCTGCTCTTGCTTTCAGGATTCTGCGACACCCTAGATGGAATATTAGCTAGGCTCTACCATCAAACAACACCGTTCGGCGGTTTTCTGGATTCTCTGCTGGATAGGTACGCAGATGCTGTTGTGTATGTAGGGATAATAGGAAGCAAACTGTGTGATGTTCTATGGGGTTTAACAGCCTTAGTAGGCTCATTACTCGTAAGTTACACCCGCGCAAGAGCAGAAGCAGCCGGAACGAAGATGGAATCCGTCGGAATAGCAGAAAGAGCGGAACGCATGATCATACTAGTCGTGGCAAGCATAATTGGGACCTTCTGGCAACCACAAACAGCAATGAACGTAGGAATAATCCTGCTTGCAATACTCTCCAACCTAACAGTTCTACAAAGAGCCTTACACGTCCACAAAAAACTAAAGAAAAACAATAAATTGAAAAGCTGAAATCTATCTCCTTCTTCTCCGTCTTGGACGCGTACGCCGCTCATTTTTAGCCCTAACCTTCACAACACCCCGATGAACCGCACAAGAAACACAATAATACGTTGTCTTCACCGGAGCAGCAATATACGCACCCTTCTGACGAAGCTCCTTCGCCAAGGCGTGATCAACCATAGAAACCCGTTTAGTAACCTTTTTGGCCTTATCCCGAGGCACCATCGCACCGCAGCTGACACACTGAACAAAACCACCACTTCCCTTGCTACCTTTAGATCTTCCCCGACTTTTCCTTTTATACGGCATTATACCCACTTCTCTTTCTATTGCATGTAAAGGGGGTTGTCCGCCTTATATATCTGTCCTCAACCTTAGAATCGGACAACAGTCTTTTCATAAGTTCTTGGTATCTGTGTGAAACACAACAAGCTATAAATCCGCATTATTTTTTTCCTAAATATCAAGGTTCTGAGTGCACAAAATCATTCTAATAACAAGTTTTAAATCTAGGATGCTTATTTTGAGTTGAGTGAAGCAAGTCTAAAGGAGCAATACACCAATCACGTGGCTGAAGACGATGTCTGACATTGGTTTAAGGACTCGAATGCTGGTCAAAGATGTCATGAGCAGCCCAGTAATAACCATAGACGAAGATGCCCCGGCAAACCATGTTGCAGAACTCATGGATAAGCACGCGTTGGGCTGCGTAATAGTGACAAGCAAAGAGGCAAAACCGCTTGGAATAATCACGGAAAGGGATCTGGTTAAAAGGGTTCTAGCTAAAAATATCAAACCCGACTCCTTAAAAGCTGACGAAGTTATGACCACGCCTCTCATCACAATAGACCCCGATCAAAAAATAAACGAAGCCGCCAGAAGAATGAGTAGATTAAACATTAGAAGATTAGGAGTTGTGTATAAGGGACAACTAATTGGAGTAGTTTCAAGCAAAGATGTCTTAGGAGTAATGCCTGAACTTATAGAAATAATCCAAGAACAAGCTCTCATAGAAAGTGAGAACAGAGTTCACGAAGCAACAACGGTGGAATCTACACCCTTCGCCGGATATTGCGACCGTTGCGGTGCCTGGTCTGATGCCTTAAAGGAAACAAATGGAGATTTTCTCTGTGAAGACTGCAGAATCGAATTAGGAAGTGAAGAGTGAGAGGCGGTTGTTTGCGTGTTGGCGAAATTATGGATGGGAAGCACCCGTTTATCTATGAGGATGAACTCGCCACAAAAGCCCGCGCAATGATACGAGATTTCGCTTTAAGAATTCTCCCTGTGGTGAAAGAAAACAAAAAATTGGCAGGTATAATCTCACGCGGCGACGTGATGACTATTTCCTCTTCTGTTTCACCTATAAGAGTCAAGGGCATAATGACCACGCCAAAACACATAGCAGCAACAGAAGACGATGCTGCTTCAACCGTCAAAAAGATGATTCGACTAGACGAATGGTATGTGCCAGTAGTAAACTTGGCTCAAAACAAAACCTATACAGGAGTTCTAGGCTTGGAAAACTTCATAGAGACTTCGATTAAGGGAAACCTAAAGAAACTCTCAAAACCAGTTTCAGAAACCATGTCAAAAAACGTTATTACCTGCTCCCCAGATGACGAGATTGATAACGTCTGGCGTCTAATGCAAGACAAATCCTTCGCTGGGTTGCCAGTTGTTAAAAAGGAAAAGCTTGTAGGCATTATCACGCAAAAAGACCTCCTCGAAAGTGGAGCCATGCTACCTACATTCGAATCTCGAAAGGGACGTTTCCGAGCTTCCTCGAAAATTTCTTCAATAATGAAAACAACAGTAACAGCTACAAAAACCTCAGCGAAGATCAGCGAAGTCGTCAAACTGATGATCTCAAAAAACATCGGAAGAGTACCCGTAAAAGACAATAAAGGAAGGTTGATTGGCATGGTTGACCGTGAAGATGTTGCCAAACTCCTTGCTAAGTGAGAGGGAGAAAAGTGAGTAGGGAAGGTTATAGAAGGTCGCTAAGGGGAAAGGGTCCGCTCTCTTTGAAGACTCATCCATCGAAAAAACGTGAAGGCGAAATACTGTATGTTGCGAAGAGCCCTGTTGTCACAATGGCTCCTACTACACCCATCTATGATGGCATCCGCATAATGACTAGAGAAGGATTTCGACGTATCCCAATCGCTAATCCAGGAACTAGAACGCTGGAAGGCGTAGTGACAGCCACAGACGTGATCAATTATCTTGGCGGTGGAAAAAAATTCCAGATAATTCAGAGGAAGCTTAGAGGAAACTTCTTCAAAGCCATAAATGAGCCGATAAAACTTATAATGACCAAAGAAACTGTTTCAGTTAAAACTTCGGCGAAAATAAGTGAAGCAATAGAACTAATGAAGCAGCAAAATCTCGGCGGCTTACCAGTAGTTGACGATAAAAACCATGTGAGGGCAATAATCACCGAGAGGGACATTGCCAACATGTTCGCCGACAGAGTAAGCGGCGTAGCGGTATCCCAGCTAATGTCAGAAAAGGTTGTCACAGCCCTACCAAAAACAACAATTTTTGAAGTTGAAAAAACAATGACAACGCAAGGGTTCAGAAGACTGCCAATAGTCTCCGAAGACAAATTAGTAGGCATAATAACGGTTATGGATATCATACGGTTCATCGGCTCAGGAGAAGTCTTCAAATACCTCAAATCTGGAACCATGACGCAAGTTTTGAACACGCCAGCCCTTGAAATAGCAACCAAAGAGGTTACGATAGTAAAGCCCAACGCGGATGTGGGTGAAGCAGCAAAAATAATGCGACAGAAAAACATAGGCGCCCTACCGGTGGCAAAAAACAAAAAACTCCTGGGCATAATAACAGAAAGAGATTTCTTCAAAATAATAGAATGAACTTGTGCGTGCACTTCTCTTTTTATGGTGCAGAAATCACAAAGGAAAGATCGTTAATCTTGCGGTTCATTTAAACTTTTCATGGAGTTCTAGCAGATGGCAGAGAGAACCGTCAAGGGATATACATTTAAGTTTTCTTGTACTTGCGTAATCTTTGTGGAAGAGAATTCTTGTGGGTTTCTCGTGTGGTGATGATGATTAATTCTCGGTTTCTATTTGTAAATTCTCTTTAATATCCGCAAAGCTAGAAGAGCGATCCACCTCGAAGGCTTCTGTTTTTGTCCAAAGTCAAAATCAGACCACACCTTGTGGATTGATTCAGAGGTAAGCCTTCCCTTGCTGTCTCGTTTGGATATAAGAATGTTGACAATTTCTGCTTCTTGAAGCCTTTGCTTGGCGCATTCAAACTGAGACAGAACATCCAGAAACTTCAAGATTTTGTAGTCGGTGAATGGGTATTTCAATTTCTCCCAATCTGTTCCGATCTGACTATCATGACCCGCATACTTCATCTTTCCCCTGTTTTCCCAACACTCAAAAAGAAAATCAACCCCTATCACAGCAATTTCACTGTTTCGGAGTTTTGGGTTTTGAGCTAATGCTCCAAGCACAAACATTGTAGCCATGGCGCAACTTGGCTCCTTTTCTCTTGGCCCACCAATCTGGCCAGTATTCTTGCACCAAAATCCACCATCAAGACGCTGCCTTCTGATGAGCCATCCGTAAGCTTTGCGTAATCTGCAGTCTCCTAGAAGACCTAGTTTCGCCAGTGATTCGATTATGATGGCGGTGTGACAATCACTAGGTTTTGTTGGAGGAGCCCAACCAAATCCACCAGATTGAAGTTGAGTGCTAAACACGGATTCGCAGGCTCTGGCAATTCTTTTATCTTTCACAGTGAAACCGAAATCGGCTAGCACCGGAAGTATCCAGAAAGTAGTGTCTTTCCTTGGCCATCACGTGTGAATGTCTTTTGGTTTTCCCCAGTAGCCGTCTTTATTTAAACCTCCGAAAATCTTATTCACAAGTGGGTGTTTGAGAATGGCCATTCTTACCGTCACGACTAGATCATCATTCTTCTCCTTCTCCATAAGATCAGTCAACGTACGATAAACTACCCAAGGCTCACCAGCAAGCAGCCATTCCACCAGTTCATCTCTTGGTAACGTTTTCCAATTCAATTGTGCAACCTTATATCGAGTATGAGACTTTGAGCTATCAAGGTTTTGTATTAAGTCTGGCGTGCGGTAAGTGGAATCTGAGAATGTTAACTGTGACCATTCAATTGACCATTTTTTCCCAGAGTTTTGAAGTAAGCGCGGGTCCGCGATCACATTTTTACACAGCTAGGCTTCCTTTTTCGTATTGTCAGCAAGCCCAAACTTTGATACAATAACGCATAAAAGAATGAAACTCAACATCCTATTCACGTATTCCAATAAAGAGAGCCGATCAACTTGATTGTCGACTTAGTCTTAAGCAACGGCAAAGCCTACATAGACAACGAAATAGTTGACTGTAGTCTCGCGATAGAAGAAGGAAAAATACTCAAAATAGGCAAAAAAACAGCTATGCCTAGAGCAGAAACAAAAATTGATTTAAAACATCTTTTAGTTATGCCAGGTTTAGTGGACACTCACGTGCATCTTCGAGACGAGGGAAAAGCTTACAAAGAAGATTTTTACAGCGGAACGGCAGCCGCCGCTGCCGGTGGAATAACAACCGTTTTGGACATGCCCAACAACAACCCGGTAACGATGACTACTGAAACTCTAAGGGAACGAATGAAAATTGCTGAAAGAAAAGTTTTGGTCAACACTGGCTTTTACTCCGAATTCCCGAAAAACACTGAGGAAATAGTGGAAATCATTAGGGAAGGCGCCGTGGCTTTTAAGCTTTATATGGCTGAACAAGTTGGTGGATTAAACATCGATGATGACCACGCTTTGTGGGATGCAACCAAAATCATTAGTAGATTGAAGGTTCCGGTGGCTGTTCACGCAGAAGACAAAGAAACGTTGAAAAGGGCTGAAGAGGAGCTTAAACGTAACAACCACAATGATGTTAAGGCGTTTCTTGAGGCACATTCGGAAAGCGTCGAAGTGAAAGCTGTGAAACGTTTACTGAACATCGCTAAACAAACAGGTGTACACGTGCATTTTTGCCACATAAGTACAGAGAAAGGGTTAAAAGCAATAGTTGATGCGAAAAAATCTGGAATGTCAATAACTTGTGAAACAACACCGCATAACCTGTTTCTGTCAGTTGATGATTTGAGGCGGATAGGAACATTAGCATTAACTATGCCACCGGTTCGCGAAAAGCATCACATCGCAGCCCTTTGGAACGGAATCAAAAACGGCTGGATTGACAGCTTGGCTTCAGACCATGCACCACACACTTTAGGCGAAAAGAAAGCAAAGTTGGTTTGGGATGTCAAAGTTGGCATACCAGGTTTAGAAACAACACTTCCACTGTTGCTCACAGAGGTGAAACGAGGAAGATTATCAATAACTCAAATAGCTAGGCTGATGTCGGAAAAACCTGCTGAAATTTTCAGATTGAAAGGCAAAGGCCACTTAAAAGAAGGAAACAACGCGGACTTCGTCGTTGTGGATTTGGATAGAAAATACAGAATTGACGCGTCAAAGTTCCACTCAAAAGCGAAGTATTCCCCATTTGACGGATGGAATGTTGAGGGAAAACCCATTAGGACTTTTGTTAATGGCCAATTAGTCATGGATGAAGGAGAAATCGTTGCTGAAGCTGGAAGTGGCGGAATCATTCGGAGAGAATAAGACCTTGAAGTTCATTTCGGATGGGATGCTTGGAAAACTGACGCGTTGGCTTCGATTGCTGGGACATAACGTGAAGTATTCAAACAAACTTGATGATGCCCAACTGATCATGATAGCCAAAAAAGAAAGGAGAATACTGCTCACAAGGGATTTTGAGCTTTATCATCAAGCCACAGCGAAAGGAGTTGACACCTTTTATCTTGAGGGAAAAACAGAAGAGGAGAAACTGGCGGAGCTTGCTGAAAGGTTCAACATCAGATTAGACATAGACATGACATCATCAAGATGTCCAAAATGCAACACTATAGTAAATCTAGTACCTAAAGAAAGAGTTACGAATAAAGTCGAAAAAAGCACATTCGCCCACTACGATGAGTTTTGGCAATGCCCAAAATGTGGACAAATATACTGGCAAGGAGCCCACTGGAAAAGAATCAGAAAAACCCTTCAAAAAGCAAAAGGAATCTCAAGGAAGCCTTCTCAAAACTAAAAGTGACTACTTGCAGTTACCGCAAGTTTTAGTAACAAAAAGAAAAAGGCGAAAATTCTAGAAATTAGTTTATTCTTCTTCTCGAAGCCACTTGAGCGGAATATCTTTGTATGTGCTGTCAGGCAATGTGCGTCTAATTGTTATAGGTAGAATGCTTGCTTCAAGTTCTTTTAATGCTATGTCTATCGGACTTGAAGATTTCCCTGAAACCTCAACAAGGATGGGGGCACCCATGGATATTTGAAGGGCCCTAGCCCCCACTATTCGAGCTTTTTCGAACCTTGTAAGTTTAGGGGGTCCTATCAAAATTTTCTTCTCTTTTTTAGACGTGTTCTAGTACACTCCAGCGCCCGGCCCCATCCCGCCTGGAACTCCTGGAGGGGTTGGCGGAGTTTTCATCTTGCCAGCGGCGATTACATCGTCTATTTTCAGTATCATTGAAGCCGCTTCTGTTGCAGACTTAATTATCTGCTTCTTAACAGCCAGCGGTTCGAAGACCCCTGCCTTGGTCATGTCTTGAACTTTTCCAGAGTGAACTTCTATTCCAGTCCATGTTTCACCCTTTTCATGTCTCGCCCTTAACTCAGACAATATGTCGATCGGGTCTAAACCAGCGTTTTCGGTCAACGTGACAGGAACAGCTTCAAGGGCTTCCGCAAAGCTCTTTGCTGCAAGTTGCTCTCTACCTGGAAGGGTTCCTGCGTATTTCTTCAGAATCCGTGAAATTTCAAGTTCCGGTGCTCCGCCTCCAGCTAAGACCTTTGGTTCTTCAACTATATCTCTAACCACACACAGGGCATCATGAAGTGAACGTTCAGCTTCGTCCACGATGCGTTCTGTTCCGCCCCTTATCAAGATTGTAACGGCATGGGGATGTTTGCATCCCTCTACGAAGGTCATTTTGTCGTCGCCGATTTTCCGTTCTTCAACAAGACTTGCGTAGCCTAGGTCTGCCGGATTTATGTCATCCAGGTTGGTTATTATTTTTCCACCGGTGGCTTTTGCAAGCTTCTCCATGTCTGACTTTTTAATTCTACGAACTGCGAGTATTCCTTTTCTACTTAAGAAGTGTTGGATCATGTCGTCTAGACCTTTCTGGCCTAAGATAACGTTTGCTCCTGTGGCAGTTATTTTGTCAACCATCTCTCGCAGCATTGTTTCTTCTTGTTTTAGGAACGCGTCCATCTGTTCTGGACTTTCAATGTTAATTTTTGCGTCAAATTCTGTTTTCTCAATCTCCAGTGCAGTATCCAGTAGTGCTATTTTTGCGTTTTCTACACGTTTGGGCATTCCTGAGTGCACAATTTCTTTGTCCAAAACTATGCCGTTGATCAACTTTGTATCTCTCACTGATTCGCCCGGTTTCTTTTCAACTTTGACATCGTCTACATCCGCCTTGTATCTATCATCTCCTTTCTCGGAAATTTGAAGAATTGCTTTAACCGCCAAATCAGCTAAGTATTCTCTATGTTCAGCCACCAGTTTGCTTGCCATAGAAGTCATTGCTGTCTTCTTCAAGTATTCTTGATAGTTCAAGTCCACAGGTATTGCTATTTTCTCTAGGACTTCCAGTGTTTTTTCCGAGGCTTTTTTGTATCCGTCAATTATTATTGTTGGGTGAACATTTTTTCCTATTAACTCTTCAGCTTTGTTTAGTAATTCACCAGATATTACAACGGCTGTTGTTGTTCCATCTCCTGCCTCATTATCTTGCGTTTTTGCAACCTCAACCATCATCTTGGCTGCTGGATGTTGAATGTCCATTTCATCAAGGATTGTGCGTCCATCACTTGTTATGGTTACATCGCCGAAGCTGTCAACGAGCATTTTGTCCATGCCTTTCGGGCCTAGAGCACTTTTTATAGTTTCAGCCACGATCTTTGCAGCCATTATGTTTGAGTGCTGAGCTTCCTTTCCTCTGGAACGACTCGAACCTTCCTTCAATATTAAAACTGGAACTCCTCCAGCTTGTGTGGGTACTGACAAACTTAACAAGCCTCCTTTTGATGCGTCAACAAGAGAAACAGCATTACAATATAAATTTTTCTAAAAGGAAAAGCAGAAAGTTAGATTTTCAAACGTAAACTTTAAGAAGTATTCTTTAGCTTGGCTTAAGCATAGTTTTCAAGCCAATTCCTGTTAGGATTACCACAGTCTTACAACCTTTTGACGCTTCCTTATTCTTGAGCTGCTTCTTGTAAGCTGCGTAGGCAACAGCTGAGCTAGGTTCAACAAAAAAGCCTTTCCGTGCAAGCTCTTTGAAAGTGTTGAATATTTCGTCTTCTTCAACCATAACAGCATCGCCATTCGCTTCCCTCAGGTGTTTAACCATAAGATTTAGTAACGGGGGATTTACACTCACCAAAGCATCAGCAATGGAATTTATCCTTTCAGGCGGAGTGTAACTCAAGTTTTTGAAGCGATGGTAAAGTGGTGAAACTTGTTGTGTTTGGCAAGCAACTATTTTTGGCATAGCCTCTATCACATCAGATTCAACTAAATGCTTAAACCCATTTATCACACCTGAAAGAAGAGTCCCAGCGGAAACCGGCAAGTAAATGCGTTCTGGGACATGCCAACCAAGCTGCTCAGCTATTTCATAGGCAAGGCTTCTCATTCCGTCTCTAAATAAGGGATGAAGTATGTGTCCAACATAGAATTTTCCTTTTTCAGCTTTCTGTGCTTCCTCTGCAACTCTGCTTCGACCACCTGAAACCTTAACAACTTCTGCACCGTAAAATTGGATTTGATTAAACTTCGGTCCAGAAACTTTTTCTGGAACGTAAATTTTCGCCTTTAACCCTGCACGAGCAGCATAAGCGGCGATGGAGGCGCCTGCATTGCCTGAAGAATCCTCAGAAATGTAGCCTCCAGCTTTTTTCACCAGTTTATGCAAAGTGGAGATTAACACGGTGGAGCCCCTATCCTTGAAAGAACCTGTTGGATTCGAATTTTCAAGTTTGAAGTAAACGTTGTCTGAAAACTTGACTGGAGGCGTCCATCCTTCGCCTAAGCTTATGATTTCTTTTTCTTTCACGTAAGGAAAAAAGCTGACGTAACGCCACACGCTGTAATCTTGCTTGCGAACTTTTTTCTTTTCAAAATTGAAGTGCACGTGTGTTTCAAGTGGTGAACCGCAAGAGCATTTAAAAGCTAATACGCTAGAAGATGTGCGACTACATTTTGAACATTTGATTTCATATTTCACAATAAACACTCCAACTACGTTAGCTTGCTAAAATTAGGTTGGACAAGCCTTTAACATTTTATATTAGTAGTGCTGACTTAAACTCTCTCCTCATAAAGAACTGTGTGTTCCTCACCACGATAAAGGATGTCTGGGTAGTTTCTTTGGAAGTTAAAGTTGGACGCGAACGATATAGCGAAGGAACAGTTGAAAAAGTCTTGAATATGACTGTCGATAGCGAGGAGGTAAAAATCGTTTCGGTAGACAGGTTCCAACGTTATCGAAACTTCTCTATCAGTTTCACAACGTCTGGAGTGTCTATCCCAAGCTCCTTGACCTTCTTTAAGGTCGGAACGCCGTTATGGTTCCATCCTCTCCTCTCGTAGACGGCGTCCTTGAGCCTCTCGTACTCTGCTTCCCGATGCTTTCTCAAGACCTTCAACTTCTCCTTCGTCGACTTGCCGTCCGGATCGAAACCAACCTTCTCTCTAAGCTGCTTGTCATAGTGTTCTGCGTGGCTCTCATACTCCTCCTCCGTCACTGGTCCAACGGCTCTGTAGGGTATGTCGTCGTGTTCGCGTGTGCCAAAACCCATTCTTAGGTTGAAGATGCGTTGAAAGTTGTACACCTTCTCACTCATCGAGATAAGGTCGTCTGTTGTAACCTTTCGACCCGTCACTGCATAGAAGCATCTGGCGTAATTCTCCACGTGAGCCATCACCTTGGCAGGTTCTTGGGTGTACTTGTTGTCTTCGGGCACGATGTCGTTCCAAGGAAGCTTGCACAACCCGTTCAAGCCGAACCATGTGCGGAACATCGGGAACCAGTGTAGGGCTTCCGCCTTCTGCTCGAAGGTAGGCATCAGGTTGTGCACCATGTCTAGGAAAATCAGCCAAGCCTCGTCATGTTGCGGACCCTTCAACGCAAGTCCATAACCGCCCTGCTGCGCCAGAGACTCCTTGGTGACGTACTCAGAAAACTCCAAACCCTTCGCCTCCATACCTATATCCCGCATTATTTTCGGGTCGGCACCGTACTTTTCCGCAAAAAGCTTCTTCATCCTGCGTATTCCTTGGCCGACGACGGCTCCGAAGCCTTCACCCCTCGCCATCTGATGAAGGAGTTCCATGGCTGCCTCCTTGCTCCCAAAACTAAGTTCAAGACCGCCAGTGACATTCTTGTCGATCAACCCCATCTCGTAACACTCCATGACAAAGGCAATAGCCGTCCCTAACGAAATTGTGTCTATACCATAAGTGTCGCAGTAGAAGTTCATCTCGATCACGTGGTCAGCGTCGAAGATTCCGCAGTTGCTGCCAAGACCTGCTAAGGTCTCGTACTCTGGCCCGTTCACGAACACCCGTTGACCCTTACACGGACCCGTTTTGAGTTCAAAATTCTTGACACCATGAGCACAAGCAACTGCACACCCTACCCAGCACCCGTCGAAGCCCGAATCAAACTTCTTTCTATAGACCTCTTCACCGAGCTTCAAAGCCTCGGGGTGGTTTCCGAACTTGAAGTTTTTTGTCGGAAGCAGATCGAATTCGTTCATTATGTCGATCAGGTGTGTTGTTCCTACAACCGCCATCTCGTGTTGCTTTGGGTCGAGGGCTCTGATCTCCTTGTTGTATGCGGTGCCTATCTGTCTTAGCAGGCCGAAGTCGGCGGGATTGTTTGCTTTCGCGGTTAAGTTGGAGAATTTGGCTACTATTGCCTTTACCTTCTTGTTCCGGAGAACCGTGCCCGTGCCGCCCCTTCCGGCCTGCTTGTACCTTACAACCTTGCGTGGTGAGTCATACCATGAGAAGTTGAGGCATCCAAACCTTGTGTGTTCTGCGCCTGGACCGGCAGAAACCACTGAAATGCTACGTTTGTTCTCTTCTCCATACTTTTCTGTTAGGATTTCGGCGAGTAGATGTGTCTCGGATGGGAGTCCTTCACCATCTTCGATCACTACTTTTCCTTCGTCTCCGTCGATGAAGATTATTACTTCGGACTTTGCTTTTCCTTTTATCTCGAGTGCGTCCCATCCCGCAAATTTCAGGTATGGTCCGAAGTATCCGCCGACATTGGAGTCCATCACCGAGTCTGTTAAGGGAGAGATTGTGACGACTATGCTCTTTCCGCTTCCAGGGTAAATGGGAGTGCCGCCGAGGGGTCCGCAGGCGATGCATATCTCGTTTTCTGGGTCGTCCCATTTGACCATGCGATCTTTGGGCAAGGCGTTCCATAGTAGCCAGAGGTTGAAGCCGCGGCCGCCTATGAATGTGTCTTTCATGTATTGAGTGACGGGTTTGCTTTTGATTTGGTTGTTTGTGAGGTCTATGTAGAGGGTTCTGTTGTTGTATCCTTTCTCAACCTTTCCGTGGAAGTATGTGAATTCTGCAACCGTCAACTGTATTCACCTTTTGGAAACGTTAGCTAAATTATTTTTACGTTATAAATGTTCTCTTGTCCATGCCTCGGCTTTCGGGGCTGTGACTGTTCATTAAGAATTCCTTAGTTGTTTCGACTCGAAGAACTATTTATTGACCACATGAGCACAAGCTATGCCTATTAACTCTTCAATTATAACTCTCTTTTACCTCTCTGTTCCCTTCAGACTTGCTGCGTACGGATTTCACTCATGCGCGCGAAAACCAACTTTTGATGAAAAACTTAATAATTGCTCGAAAGATATAACGTGAAGCTAGAAGTTGGAGATGAATTATTTGAACAAGAACAAGCCTAAATTGGCTATTGTCGGCGCAGGCAAAATGGGCGAAGCCATGATTTCAGGATTTCTCAAGTCAGGCGAGTATGAACCCCGAGACGTACAAGCATTCGAGATCCTCGAGAGCCGCAGCAAATACATAAGTCAAACCTACAACGTGAAATGTGTAAATGCTGCAAAAGAGGCTGCTTCTTTCGCAGACATTACAATAATCGCCGTAGAACCCAGACATGTGAAAACAGCGTTAGAACAAATAGCGCCGGCAATGAAGCCGGGAAAAATTGTTGTTTCAATTGCCGCTGGCGTCACATTAGGGTTTCTCAGAAAAAATCTACCTGAGGATGTCCCTGTTGTTAGGGTGATGCCCAACATAACATGCCGAGTCAGGGGAGCCATGATAGTTGTCTGTCCGTCGGAAAACACAAAGAAGGAAGAGCTGGAAAGGGTGATTGGTACGCTTTCACTTTTAGGGCGCGTCACAAAGCTGGATGAAAGATATCTGAATCTAGCGACAGGCTTGGTTGGAAGCGGCCCAGCATACATATACCTAGTCATAGAAGCCTTAGCCGACGCGGGCGTAAGACTAGGTTTACCAAAAGATGTCTCAATACTTCTTGCAGCACAAACAACTCTTGGCGCGGCGAAAATGGTTGTCGAAACTGGAGAACACCCATCTAAGCTTAAAGATATGGTCACCACACCCGCCGGCACAACAGTCGAGGGGCTCTTAGCCCTCGAGGAAGGCAAACTTAGAGCAGTAATAGTCACAGCCGTGACGAAGGCAGCTGAAAGAGCAAAACAACTTCAGCCACCTTAGAAAATTGCTATTCACAACAAGGTTACACTCTCTGTGTTAAGGCAATCTTCATTCTCCCCGACCATTCAATTTGCTAACAGAAAGCCTAACCCTTTCAACCGCCAGCATACATTGGTTAGCATTCATCAAGAGAACACCTATTTATTTCAGAAACATACCTCAACTTTTTTTAACTAGTTTATGCAAGGTTGAGATCAATACTGTGGAGCCTCTATCTCTAAAAGAACCCGTGGGATTCAAATTCGAAATAAGAGTTATCTGAGAACTTGACTAAGGGTGTCACAACTCCATTTCTAATGGGCACTTTTTTATGTAGCCCCATGCACCCATCCAGAGCATGACATGTTCAAACACTTTGAAGGCGGAGGGTGGAACCGATTAGCAGTCTGGTGTTATCAGGCCTTCCATGGCTAGATAGAAGTCTCTGCCTTGAAAAAGTTTATTAAACTGCTGAAAACGATTAGGGATATCACCGAGGAGACTTTGAAATGATTAGAATCCTAGTGTGTGTAAAACAAGCCATAGACGTTTCTCAGCTAAAGGTCGACTCTGCTACAAGACGTTTAATCCTTGCGGGTGCGCCCAAAAAAATAAGTGACTTCGACAAAAACGCACTAGAAGAAGCCGTACGCATCAAGGAGAAGTTCGGAGGCGAAGTGCTCACGGTGACGGTTGGTCCAGAGGATGCCAAGACAACGTTAAGGGAAGCACTGGCAATGGGCGCTGACAAGGCTTACCTAACAAGCGACCCGCTTTTTGAAAACTCTGACACATTGGCAACCTCTTACATCCTCGCTGAAGCAATCAAAAAGATAGGCGACTTCGACCTCATTTTATGCGGTGAAGCCTCGATTGACAGTTTCTCAGCACAGATTGGACCCCGCTTGGCGGAGCGACTAGGCATTCCATTGATAACCTATGCAAGGAAACTTGGCCTTGAGGGAGACACCGTTACTTCTGAGAGAGGTTTAGAAGACTGCTCTGAGACTGTGAAAGCAAAGATACCAGTCTTAGTAACCGTGACAAAGGAAATTAACGAACCTCGCACCCCCTCTTATACGGCAATCATGAAGGCGTTCAAGAAAGAACTCGTAATGTGGAAAGCTGCAGACGTTGACATCCCAAGCGAAAAAGTGGGTGAAGCGGGCTCAGCGGTTCAAGTGTTAGATGTTCTTGCCCCTAAAGTGGAACGTAGAAAAATTGTCATAAAGGGAGAAAAAGCTGCGGAGATTGCAGAGAAGTTAGCGAAAACACTGATTCAGGAAGGAATCGTAGGCAGGTGAGAAAGGTTGAGCGAGCATTGTGGAGTTTGGACATACTCAGAAAATAGGGATCTTATGCTTGAATTACTTGGCAAAGGAAGCGAATTAGCAAGCAAACTGCAGACGCAACTAACTGCGGTTGTGCTGGGACACAATGTTAAAGACCAAGCAAAAGAGTTGATCGGTTATGGCGCCGCAGAAGTCATCGTAGTAGACGACCCACGATTAAAGGAATTTCACGTCGAACCTTATCTGAGTGCTTTAACCCAATTAATTAAACGGCACAAGCCTGAACTGTTCTTGACGGGTTCTACCAAAAGAGGAAAGGAACTTGTTGCCCGACTTGCCGCTCGGCTTAACGTTGGATGCGTCCCAGACTGTTTGGAGTTGGAGGTTGATGAACAAGGTAGACTGCTTGTAAAGCGAATTGTCTACGGTGGAAACGCCATAGTAACCCAGGTTTTCCGTGCTAAGCCGCAAATAGTCACTATACCTCGCAGAAAATTCGAAAAACCTGAATATACAGAAGAAAGCAAAGGCGAAGTTGTAAAAATAAGCGATATGCAACTTGAATTGCCAAAAACCGAAATTGTTGAAGTTAAACCAATAGAAATAGCCGAGACCAGAATCGAAGAGGCAGGCGTGGTTATTGGAGGCGGAAGGGGGCTCGATAAGAAAGAAGACTTCAAAATTCTAGATGAACTAGCCGAGATACTGGATGGACAAGTCGGATACACCCGACCGTTAGCTGAAGACAGAAAATGGTTCACAGAATGGGTAGGATTGTCAGGGCACACCATCAAACCAAAGCTTTACATTGCATGCGGGATTTCCGGAGTAATCCAACATGTGGCTGGAATACGCGACTCTAAGACAATAGTGGCTATCAATAAAGACCCAGAAGCACCAATAATGGAGATGGCCGATTACATTGTCATTGGCGACTTATACGAAATAGTCCCGGCCCTATCAGAAGCTTTAAGAAAACTGCTAACTTCCAGTTGATTTCTAAAAAAGGCAAAGGAATGGAAAAAGAGAGGAGTTGTCCTTAGAGGCTACTTGTAGTCGATGTATTCGCTTCCAAGAAGTTCTCTTACGAGAACAACCCTCTGGATGTTGAGAGCACCCTCAGCTCCAATGACGTACGACATTATCCCTCGCATTCCCATCTCAAGCGGGCATTCCTTAGTGTATCCCCAAGCTCCTAACCATATCATTGCATCATAGAAGATCTTAAACGCAAGAGGCGGACCCAGCAACTTGACTACGGATATCATCTTTGCGCATTCGAGTGCCGTGAAACGCTTTGTCTTATACCTTTCGTTCACCATCCAAGCGGTTCTGTAAACCAACGATCGCAAGGCCTCTAGCTTTGCGTAGTTATCTGCCAGTTCATATTGGATCATGCCGAATTTCCCAATAGGACGCCCAAAAGCCTTACGCTCCTTAAGATAGTCCATTCCAATTTCGAGTGCACGTTGCGCACACCCGATAGAAGTGGCTCCAATTAACAGCCTTGCAAGGTCAAAGCCTTCCATGGTCATGTAAAAGCCTTTACCCTCTTCTCCCATGAGATAATCATTTGGCAGTCTAACGTCTTTCATGGTGAAAGCCCCACATGATATGCCCATCCTGCCCATGTCATCGAAACGTTTGCTTACCTCAACGCCTGGAGCCGTCATTGGAAGATAGAAGGATGTCATGCCTCTATGTGCAGCCTCTGGCGGTGCTGGTGATGTTCTAGCGGTTATCCAGAAGCCACCCTTGCCAAGATGTACACATTCTTCTGTGCCACTGATGTACGTCTTTTCTCCATTGACGATCCAATCGTTCCCGTCCTTTTTTGCTGTTGTCTTAAAAGCAGCAACGTCAGAACCTCCACCAGCTTCGGTTGTACCTATACCGATGAATGCCTCGCCCTTTACTGCCGGACGTATACACTCTTCTCTAACCCTTTCTGTGCAGTATCTGTCAGCAGCAAATCCCCAGCTGCTTTCGACTAGGAAGTGCACTGGGATTGCTATGGTAATATCAGCATAGGCTAATTCTTCGGCAGCTATACAAGCAGTAACCCAATCTGCTCCCATTCCACCGTGTTCTTCCGGAATCGTCATAAGCCATAAACCAAGGTCAGCCATTCCCTTAATTATTTCATCAGGGATCCACTGTTTAGTGTCCATTTCTCTAACTTTTTCAATGGTTAGGTTTTTCTGGCACCACTCATGCAAAATCTTTCGGAACATTTCTTGTTGTTCAGTAAAGCCAAACTCTACCATTCTGTTTCACCTTTAGAGAACAGAGTTCTCATAGAAATTAAGTATATAAGGTTTGCCAGAAGCAAGTGCCCTTAACTATGGGGGGGAGCAGCCGATATTAAACCCGCTTTTTGTAAAAGCTCATTTATTGGGCTTCGGTTCAAGTTTAGTCCAAGCCTCTCGCTTGAGATTCCCATTGCTAAGCCAAGTAGCTGCGTATAGTAAAGCACTGGCAAACTAATTTTTGCACCAGTTGTGGCACCCGAACTTTTTTGGCGCATGTCAAACATCATCTGACAAGACGGACAAGACACCACTAGAGCATCTGCATCCCAATCTTGAACTGCCTTCAACTTTAGACCAGTAAATGTTAATGCAGCATCTGGATGAGACAACAAAAGCATATATCCGCAACAATCCAACTTCTCTGGGTAAGGGATGCTCTTTGCGCCTAACCACTCAACTAACTCGTCCATTTTCTTCGGGTTTTCTGAGTCGTCGACTGGCCGAAGTGTGCTGGGTCTTAAAATGTGGCAGCCGTAATGAACTGCGAGTTTTAAACCGTTTAGCTGGTCCTTGACCGCCTCTCTTATTCTTTCCTCTTTAACAATGTCGTGAAGCAAGTTGATGGTGTGCCAAATCTTGATTGAGCCTTCATATCGAAGGTTTTCTTCTCTGAGTAGGTTGTTAACCCTTTCTTTTAGTTTATCGTCTTGGCTGAGAAAGTGTTTGGCTTCAGAAAGCGACAAGTAGCAGCCGTTACATGGAAGAAGCAAATCGTCTAAGCCCTTTTTTTCAGCTATGGCTAGGTTTCTCGCCGCCAGATAAAGTGCTGCAAACATGTTAATGCTTTGGATTGGGTTTCCACAGCAAGAGACGTTGTTTAGTTCCACAAGTTCTAAGCCGAGTTGAGGCATAACCGCTCTAACTGACATTTCATAGCCATACTGAATTGTTGGAATTAGACAGCCCCAGTAAACTGCAAATTTCAACCAATATTACTCCTGAGAGAGTTCTAACACCTTGAAAAAAGCAGCCTTGAACTTCTCATCAGGCTCGTGGAACTTTGGCAAGTCCAGCTTCTCTCTGTTAACTTTTTCCATTTTGCGCGTCACGGTGTCTTGCGGTTTTTGAATGAACCCGTTTTCAAGTATGGCGCTCAACGAGTGTAGAAAGCTTTCGGGCACTTTGGCTTCTTTTTCAACAGCTAGATTTCTTAAAGCAAATATGAGATCGACTGGCGCAACGGCTTGGGGACATCTTTCCTTACACTTTAGACAGGTTGCACAAGTCCAGACTATGCCTGAAGTGATTAATTCTTCAATAAAGCCGAGACTAGCTAAACTTACGATTTCGTGCGGTTTCAGCTCCAACATTTTCATTGATGGACAACCGCTTGTACATCTAATACATTGAAAACAATTGTAAGGCTTATGCTCACCAATCTTAGCTAAGATTTTGAGGCGGAGAGCCAAATCAGGCTTTTTTGTGGTTGTTAGGTCTATGATGGACATGGAATAAGGAATAGCGGCTATTGCCTTTATAAGCATTGTTTTTCGAACTTCGAAAGCAAAATCACAAATCTTTTTAAGCCAATTTCCAACCTAATGTTCTCCAACCTCATACAAGGAGGAAAAAAATGAACAAACATTCTGCGCTTGTTGTCGGCGGAGGAGTCGCTGGGATGCAGACAGCTATTGACCTTGCAAGCACGGGCGTAAACGTTTATTTAATTGAAAAGGAACCTCGCCTGGGAGGTCATACTCCACTTTTACATCAAGTGTTTCCAACATTGGAGAACGCAGAGGAATTAACTAAACAGCTGCTCCAAAAGGTTTTAGATAACCCTAACATAAGGGTTCTGTCTCATGCTGAAATTGAATCAGTAGCGGGCTCCATGGGCAATTTTAGAGTGTACATATCAAAAAGAGCTAGATATGTGAACGAAGATAAGTGCACGAACTGCGGTGGATGCGAAAAGGTTTGTCCAGTGGATGTCCCAAAAAAGTTTGAAATGGGACTAGCAACGAGAAAAGCCATACACCTGCCTAAACCCTTCGCAGTTCCGTCTAGATATATAATTGACGAACAGGCTTGTGTCTACTTTAAAGATAAATCTTGCCATGCATGCCAAGACGCTTGCCCAGAAGGAGCAGTGCTATGTGACCAAAAGCCGCTGCATGAAGAACTATCTGTAGGTGCCATTGTCTTGGCAACGGGCTTTCGCCAGTATGATGCTCAAAAAGTGGGACAGTATAAGTACGGTGTTTATCCCAATGTGATTACTGGGATGGAGTATGAGCGATTATGCAGCCTGACAGGTCCAACTGGCGGGAAAATTCTGAGAATTGACAACAAAGAAAGACCGAAAAGCGTTGTGTTCATTTTGTGTGCGGGTTCGCGAGATGAAAAGCACCTTCGCTATTGCTGCAATATTGGATGCTTAAACGCCCTCAAACACGCTTACTACTTGAAACAACAGTACGGAGAAGAAGTTGACGCCTACATTTGCTACACAGACATAAGGGCAGTTACAAAACAAGGCGAACAGTTGTACCAGAAAGTCAGAGCCAGCGGAGCTGAATTTACCCATGGGCAACCGTCCGAAGTACGCCAAACACTAAATGGCTTCCTAACTTTGGATGTTTATGACCTAGCCACATCTAAACTGCTCTCAATAACAGCTGACCTTGTTGTTTTAGAAACTGGACTAAAGCCTCAAGTTAACCTCAAAGAAAAACTCCAACTCACACTTGATGAAGATTGTTTCTTTACAGAAAAACATCCTCAACTAGCGCCAAATGAAACAGCAAGAGATGGCATCTTTCTCGCTGGAGCAGTGCAACAGCCTATGCACATCTATGAGACACTAATGAGTGCCTCGGCAACAGCTATGAAAGTGTCCTCTTTTATGAGAAGTAGTCCAGCAAGTCACTAGTTTGCTAGGTGACCTTTGCTACCATAATCTCAATTTCAATCTAAATTCTACGTTCATAATCGTAAATGCCTTCAAACTTTGCGATTGGACGACGGAAGACTTTTCGTTCTTTGATGTATGACATAAGAGTTGAAAGACTATCTCCAAAATGCGACAGCCACCGAAAGATGTGATAAGCATAGTAGCTACACGTTAATACACTGATATCTTAGCTATCCCTTTTACCTTCAGAAGCTTCGAAATCAGTTTTCCCGGGATTTTTTTCTCAACAATCAATGTAAGTTTCGGCTCTGGTGATAGCTCCGGGTCATCCACAATCGCTTGTCTTATGCTCAGACCACTTTTGGCAAGGATCATAGCGGAATTCGCCAAAATGCCTGGCATTCTAGCATCAACAGGTGTTATTTCGACCACCCCTAGGTTCAGGTGCTTGGCGATTTCCTTTAATGAATGCCCAGCAGACCTTATTCCCTCAAATATTACCCGAAGTTCACGGTTGACCTTGATGGTATTTAATGTCTCCTTAACTGTCCGTCTGTCTACCCTAGCAACTCTAGCTACACGCACTGGTGGAATTTCGATTTCGTTAAGATAGATTTTCCCGTTCCTTACGCTTAGCCCATTTTCTACAAGGACACGGGCTACTTTAAGCCGCTCCGGATATCCTTCTAGACATTTTCTAATGTTACTCCACATGTTACAGATTCCTTTATGTACATTTTTGCGCAATAAAGTATAAATATGTTCTTGTAATTATAGTGTCTATTAACGGACTTAAATGTACTGAAATGTACCTAGGAGAAATGAAAATGCCATCCAGAAAAATAGTATTAGACGAGGAAGAAATACCCAAACAATGGTACTGCATCCTGCCAGATCTTCCGAAACCGATCCCTCCCATGATAAATCCAGAGACAAGGAAGCCTGTACCCCCTCAGGCTCTAGAGGCTGTATTTGCCAAGGAACTCGTAAAGCAAGAGGCTAGTAAAGAACGTTGGATAGATATACCCGAAGAAGTGTATGAGGTTTACCGTTTATGGAGGCCAACACCCCTCTACCGAGCAATCAACCTTGAGAAGGAACTAAAGACACCCGCAAAAATCTACTATAAATACGAAGGAGTAAGCCCCCCAGGAAGCCATAAACCAAACACCGCTGTTGCCCAAGCTTACTACAACATGAAGGAAGGAACGCAAAGGCTTACAACAGAAACCGGGGCAGGTCAATGGGGTTCAGCGCTGGCCTTTGGTTGCATGTTGTTTGGAATGAAATCAACTATTTACATGGTTAAAGTAAGCTACTACCAAAAGCCCTACAGAAAAGCCATGATGGAAACTTGGGGAGCTGAAGTTTTTCCAAGCCCAAGCGAGAGAACAAAATTTGGAAAGAAGATTTTGGAGGAGGATCCTGACTGTTCAGGGAGTCTAGGAATATCCATAAGTGAAGCCGTAGAGGACGCAGTTACGCATGAAGAAGCGAAATACACTCTTGGAAGCGTTGTTAACCATGTTCTTCTTCATCAGTCCGTCGTTGGTCTAGAAGCTCAGAAACAGATGGAACTTGTGGACGATTATCCAGATTCGATTGTGGGGTGTATAGGCGGCGGAAGCAGCTTTTCAGGATTATACTGGCCCTTCTATTACGATAAAGTCTCCGGGAAAGCTCCTAAAAACATGGATTTCCTAGCGGTGGAATCCACAGCGGCTCCCTCAGTAACAAAAGGATACTACACATACGACCATGGAGACAGCGCCCGAATGATTCCATTGGTTAAAATGCATACGCTTGGCCACATGTTTATACCCCCACCCATCCACGCTGGAGGCTTACGCTACCACGGAATGGCTCCAACTCTCTGTTTATTGAACGTGGAAGGAATCGTAAAAAGTAAGGCTTACAATCAAATTGAAGCCTTCGAAGCGGCAACTCTATTCACCAGAACAGAGGGTATATTGCCAGCCCCTGAGCCAGCCCACGCCATCAAAGCAGTCATTGACGAAGCTCTTAAGTGTAAGGAAACTGGTGAGGAGAAAACCATTCTGTTCTTGCTGTGTGGACACGGTCACTTTGACATGCAAGCCTATGACGATTACAATAGCGGCAAACTACTACCATATGACTATCCTAAACAGAAAGTAGATGAATCCATGAGAAAGCTAAAGAAACTTTACCCGTGGCTGGAATAGTGAACCTAAGGATTTCGGCGTCACAGTTTAAAAAACATGCTTCCGTAAAAACCGTTGGATTAATTGTCAACCCCATCGCCGGGATGGGAGGGGCAGTTGGACTTAAAGGCACGGATGGAAAAGCAATTCTTGAAAAGGCTATAATTCTAGGAGCAGAACCCATAGCGCCGGTAAGAGCGGAATCCTTTCTCTCCGAATTAAAGCCTTTCAGAAGAAAGATACGATTTATTGTCGGAGCTGGAAAGATGGGAGAAGATGAGGCTCGAAACTGCGGTTTCGCCAGCACAGTTCTTGGGAAGACTAAAAATGAAACTTCCGCTGAAGATACAATTGAGGTTGCGAAAAGAATCAGAGATGTTGGCGTTGATCTTCTTATTTTCTGTGGTGGAGATGGAACAGTCCGAGACATACTGAATGCCGTTGAACCAAATCTTCCTGTGTTAGGCATTCCAACAGGGGTGAAAATGCACAGCGCTGTTTTTGCAGTAGAATCTAGAGCGGCAGCGAGAATAGCCATGAAATTCCTGTGGGCGGAACTTCCCTTAAGGGAAGCAGAGGTAATGGATGTGGATGAGAAAGCCTTTAGAGAGGGACGAGTGTCTGCGAAGCTCTACGGGTACGTCTTAACCCCTTACGAGCCGAGTTTGATTCAAGGAGTTAAGATGGCGAGCCCTATGACTAAAAGCGAAATACGCAATCAAGCGGCTATAGCGATTTACGTAATTGAAAACATGAAAACCGATGTAATTTACGTTATTGGTCCAGGAACAACCACTCGCACCATCGGAGACCTCTTAGATTCAAAGAAAACGCTCTTAGGAGTAGACCTCTTCTACAACAAGAAACTCATAGGCAAGGACGTAAACGAGAAACAAATACTAGAAAAAATTAAGGGCAAAACTGCAAAGATCATTATTACTCCGATAGGGGGACAAGGCTTCATATTTGGAAGAGGAAACCAACAGATAAGCCCGAAGGTAATCCAGCATGTAGGTCGGGACAACATAATAATAATTGCTACAGAAGGCAAATTGAGATACTTGAAAAGCCTAAGGGTTGACACTGCCGATCCACGCCTTGACGACACACTTCGAGGATACATTAAGGTTATATCTGACTACAAAAAGGAACGTGTAATGCGAATCGAATAGCGTTCATGAAATGCGCGCTAGAATAAGAAAACTTGAACAATAAGTTTTACTCCTTTTAGCATCTCATGTTTTTTGTTTGTTCTAAATAATCAAATGCGCAAATTATTTACATAAAATTAGCACACTAGGTAGAAGGCGATAGCATGATTTCAATCAATGCTCCACAAATAGGAGAAGAGGAAATTGAAGCCGTTGTTAAGGTGATGAAAAGCGGCTTTCTAACTCATGGATTAGGCGCTGGACCAATGGTCACAAAGTTTGAAAAAGCCTTCGCAAAATTTGTAGGAGCAAGACATGCAATAGCTGTAAACACAGGGACATCTGCTTTACATCTAGCAATCGCAGGAGCTGAAATAGAACAAGGTGATGAGGTAATTCTGCCAAGCTTCACGTTCGTCTCAACAGCTGAAGTGATCGCAATAGCTGGAGCCAAACCGGTCTTCGTGGATATAGACCCTGAAACATACAATATTTCTCCCAAGAAAGTTGAAAAAGCCGTAACAAAAAAGACCAAGGCTGTAATGCCCGTGGACCTGTATGGTTTGCCAGCCGACACGGAACCGATAAAGGAAATCGCTGAAAAACATGGACTAATAGTCACTGAAGATTCAGCTCAAGCCCACGGCGCAAGTTATAAGGGAAAGCCACCAGGAGCATTTGCAGATGTTGCATGTTGGAGTTTCTACGCAAGCAAAAACATGACAACGGGCGAAGGAGGAATGATAACAACAAACAATGATGAACTGGCCGAAAAGATGCGGTTCATGAGGAGTCACGGAGAAAAAGAGAAGTATAAATCCCTCATGCTTGGGCACAACTATCACATGCCCGAAATACAGGCAGCAATAGGCTGTGTGCAATTAAAGAAATTGCCAAAATTCATAGCCAAAAGACGTAAAAACGCTAAAAGGTTAACAGCAAAACTTAAGGAAGCAAAGAGACTAGAGTTGCCAAAAGAGCCCAAGGGCTACAAACACAGTTGGTACCTGTACACCGTTAGACTGACAGGTGCAAAAGTAAATAAAAGAGACAAAATTGTTGAAACATTAAGACAAAAGGGTATAGGCGCAGAAGTATACTATACTACACCCATACACCTAATGCCGTATTACAGGAGATTCCGAACATATAGGCTTCCTGAAACAGAAAAAGTCACCAACCAAGTGTTTTCACTGCCAGTGCATCCTGGCGTTACTGCAGAGCAGATAGACTTTGTAAGCGAATCAGTTCTACATCTCGTATGAGAGGTTTCTCGCTTAAGGTTTATATGGGATAATTTAGGTAGTATCGAATCTCCGTTTATTTGAGGTTTTAGAGAGGAATCGTACATGCGGAAGGTTAAGGTCATTATAATGGGCGCGGCTGGCAGAGACTTTCACAACTTCAATGTCTACTTCAGAAATAACGACGGCTACGAAGTTGTAGCTTTCACAGCTACACAGATTCCAGGCATAGAAGAAAGGATTTACCCGCCTGAACTTGCAAGCCAAAACTATCCCAACGGCATACCAATCCATCCTGAAGAGAAACTACCAAGACTAATAAAAAAATATGATGTCGACCAAGTGGTCTTCGCATACAGTGACGTCCCCCATGAATATGTCATGCATAAGGCTTCCATCATATTGGCGAATGGCTCGGACTTTCGTTTAATGGGTCCAAAAACTACAATGCTGAAAGCCAAGGTTCCATTAGTTTCGGTGTGCGCCGTTAGAACAGGTTCGGGCAAGAGCCAAACATCGCGACAAGTTGCGAAAATCTTGAAAGACAAGGGTTTAAAGGTTGTTGCAATACGACATCCAATGCCCTATGGAGATCTAAGGAAGCAGATATGGCAGCGTTTCGCTTCCTATGAAGACTTGGACAAGTATGAATGCACAATCGAGGAGAGAGAAGAATACGAACCACACATTGACAACGGTATCATCGTTTACGCGGGAGTTGACTACGAGAAAAACCTGAGAGAAGCGGAAAAAGAAGCCGATGTTATCGTTTGGGACGGAGGAAATAACGATTTACCGTTCTATAAACCTGACTTGCACATTGTTGTCGCTGATCCACACAGGGCTGGAGACGAACTTATCTATCATCCCGGAGAGACAAACCTACGGATGGCAAATATAGTGATAGTCAACAAGGTGGACACGGCGGACCCGAAAAATGTTGAAAGAGTCAAGGAAAACATTAGGATGGTTAATCCGAAAGCCAAAATATTGCAGGCAGCCTCACCAATAACGGTCGACAAACCAGAATTGATTAAAGGAAATCGAGTTTTAGTCATTGAGGATGGGCCAACATTAACGCATGGCAATATGCCCTATGGCGCCGGAGCAATAATATCTAAACAGCTCGGAGCAAGCGAAATGGTTGATCCCAGACCTTACGCTCTTGGTTCCATAAAAGAAACCTACGAGAAATACGCGCATTTAGGGGCAATTCTTCCGGCGGTTGGTTATGGTGAAAAACAGATATCTGAACTCAAAGAAACTATTGACCGTACACCTTGTGATGCCGTGGTGATTGGAACTCCGATTGATCTGAGAAGGGTTATGACTATTGACAAGCCAACTGTTAGAGCAAAATATGAACTCAAAGTGTTGGGACCAGTCACGCTGGAAGAAATTTTGGAAGAAATTGTCCAAAGAAGCGGAAAACAATGAGTGATGAAGAAGCGGAAATCTCACGGGTGAAAATAAAATTCGTAATTGAGGATTTAGGTGAAGCCGAAGGAGAGCTTGTACGGCATTTGGCACCCAGAACAATAAGTATGATAACTAGGAAACTTCCGATAGAGGGTAGAGCAGCTATATGGAAAGAAGAAGTGTACTTCGAAATACCAGCGAAAATGGGGGAGGAAAAGGCGAAAGGTACAGTGGAAAAAGGGACGATAGCCTTTTGGCCGATGGGAAGTGCAATATGCGTATTCTATGGAGAATCGCAGCCGTATAGTCCAGTGAATGTTTTGGGTAAGATAACGAAGAATCTTGAACTGTTCAATAAAGTGAAGAGCGGGACAAAAATTAAGGTAGAAAAATCCGTTCAAGGCTAATTATAGAAACACACTTTCACTCCAGCTTCTCAAGAGCCTTTCACACTCTTCTTTTACTTCTTTTTTCCGACTTTTCTTCTTCAACAATTTTAGGAAATCTATCCGTTTTTGAACCGAACGCGTTTCTGCCGCTCCTCCATAGTACATCTTGCCTTCAAGATAATCCTTCATGTGATTTGCCTTTTGCATAAAAAGGCTGGCGGCATCAACAGGGTTTTCCACAGCATATTTATTCGCCCAAATCACTGCATCTGCTTCGCGAAGTTGGGTCAAACCGTCGATTTCTAATATGCTCCGAATATATGTTCTTAAAAAACTGTAGCAACCAGCGGTTTTGACAAGCTTCAGTGCTTGTCTCACTTTCCGCTTGAAGTTTAGGCTTCCTTTAACTCTTAAACGATGTCTGTAGCCTTTCTGCACGAGTTCTCCAGCCTTTTTGACTTCCTCAAGCGTATAGATTCTCTTAGGAAAACCCATTTTAGATTTCGACCACCCAGTAGCAGATGAAGAATTACCAAAGGAAATTAATTTGAGAACCTAATCTGCTGCTTTGTATATTTTGATGCTATGATTGCCAGAAACCATTTGGATTACGCCGTGTTCTTCTAGATGTTCAAGGAAGTCTTTCGCCGCGCTTATTCTTATGTTAAGCCGTGAAGCCACGGTGTACGGTGTTAGAACCCGCATTTTCTTCAGTTCGCCGACTATCTTTTCGTTCTTGGGGTCTGGTGGAACTATTCCAGATGGTTTCTTCTCCCTTGATAATGCTGGTGCTTTTTCTTTTTTCTTTCTCTTTTCTTGTTCATCCTTCTTCCTATGCATGCGCTCCATCTGTTTTAGGCTGAGCTTCTTTTTTCCGCCCATTGATTGTTCCTCACTTGTTGAGTGGGAAAAGCTGCTTATAGGATTTTCTTGCAAACAGATATGCTTTTGGTTTATGATAAAAAGAAAAAGGGGTGAGAAAAGCTATCTGCCCATGACTTTTTTGGCAGCGATCTCTATGTCTTCAGCTTTTATAGTTTTTCTTCCTGCGTGCATCGCAAAATCTAAAGCTTCTTTTGCAATTTTTATTCCTATTTCTCCTAGTGCTTTTGCTAGTTCTTTTGCTGCCGCTTCGCTTACTCTGTCGGCTCCAGCCTTTTTGCACAGTCTGTGCATTGGAGCAACTGCCAGTTCTAAACCAGCCATAAAGACTCCTCAGCAGCCCCTTTTTCTGTTTAAAGCAATATTTAACCTTTATTGCTCTCCATTTGCCAAAATCTGCCATTAACATTCAGTGGTATTCAGATAAAAAGGGAAACTGTAGAGCAAAACTCAGGGTACTCGTGAAAACCATGTTTAAAAGCGGTCCGCTAATCCACATACATCTTTCAGACGAAGAATATGCCCAAGATATGGATGAGAGAATTGCTGAAGCAACAAACTCCAAAAGGGCGCATTAGAGTCCTAAGAGAAGATTTCATGCATTTAATAAGACTAAAACAACACTACCTTAATTGAATCAAAAATGGACAAAAACGTTTCAGATTTGGGTAGTTTACCTTAGTGGTAGAACGATCCAACATGGAGAATTCATTAAGCTCGTTTCTTGTGCAGAAACGATTGTTGTTCGCGCCAAAGACATATGCAAATATTCACCCTAGACAGCATGTTGAATAAAGAAAATACAAGTCTAATTGCCTCAACCTAACTAAAGCTAAGGTCCCAAGATTTCCAAAAGGATTTACTCACAGCATCTCGAAAAGTTAAGGGTATCTGTACTTGAAATCCAACTGGAGTCACAAAAACTGAAAATGTGGAAATGAGAAAACATAGTCGTTATTAGTGTTTAGACGAGTATTTTAGGTTGAAAGATACACGGGACAGAGAGGTTGTAACCTTGAGCATAAGCAAATCAAGTGTTAAGGCAGTGACTTTTGATCTTTGGGAGACTTTGCTTTTCGAAAAAAACGGGTGGAATTTACGGAGGACAAATGCTCGCTGTGAGAGCATTGCACAGACCATGGGCAAATTTGGGATTAAGATCTCTGTTGAGCAGTTAGCTTTGGCCTTTAAGAAGGTGGCTTTTTGGCTTGAGAGCGTTTGGCGGACGAATAGCGAGGTCACGCATCTAGACCAGATTCGGTTCATCATCGAAACAGCTTCAAGTGGTTTGATTACCATAAAAGAAGAATGGATTGACGATTTGAGTTCAGCCTATGTCTCACCTTTCTTTGAAGTTGCTCCTTATCTGAACCCAGATGCTAGCAAAGTGCTACAGTGGTTGAAGGACCGAAACAAACTCGCAGGGCTGATATGCAACACAGGACTAACTCCGGGAGTCGGTCTAAGGAGGTTTCTTGCGAGGGAGGGCCTTGCGGAGCATTTTGATCTCATGCTTTTCTCTGACGAAGTAGGTATTCGCAAGCCCAACCCTAAAATGTTTCAAATTGCCACGCAAAGATTGAAAGTGAAGCCATATGAGATTGTTCATATAGGCGATAACTTGAAGAGCGATGTGTGGGGAGCTAGGAATGCAGGATTCAAAGCGATATACCTTTCAACCGAGGTTGGACGAGACAGAATAGCTGAGTCTGACCCTGCGTCCCTCGTATCGATTTCGAGAAAGGGCAACAACCTAAGTGAAGATCAGATAGTTCCCGACAAGACGATAAGGTCTCTTGGTATGGCCATAAAAGCAATTCAAGAACTTGACACGTAAATCTTTGAAATAACACACGTCACAAAAGGTATTATAATAACAATTTTGAAAGAGGACGAGGCTATAGTAATAATTGACTTTCATGTAGATATTGACGAGAGTGAAACTGCCGATGCGAACGGTATACCAGTTAAAATGGGCAGAGCTGAGATCCTGGCAAATATGGGAGAAGCTGGAATTGATATCTCTGTTCTGCTCATAATGGCTAAGAAAGACAATATGGCGAAGACACGAGCACAGAACGAATGGCGGTTTACGGATTTTCGCGTCTATGGATTCCTCAAACAGCGGACTGCAATCGACTTGAATGTATACTTTGACCTTTCAGCAATTTGCACGCTATTCTATCAAACTCCATTTCAACAACAATTCTGCTGGATCACGCAGCAAATTGGACCAGACAATTTGCCAGTTGGTTCAGACTTTCCTCAGTTTTTCCCGAAAACTAATTCAGACCACCTTCTGTGCCCGCCTAAATTCGCGTTAGAAGCTGTTCGGAACTTTGGTTATCCTGAAGACTGGATTCCTAAGATAATTGAAGAGAATGCTGCTAAATTGCTTGATCTCTGAGAAAATCACGCGATCTCGTTATTGGCGACAATGCCAACACCAATCAAAAGCTAATACTAAACTAATTTTAGATCGTTTGCACTATTAGCAATGTGGAGCGGATCAGATGGAGTCTGATGACAAAAAGCGGTGGAATGAGGGTGCGGAGAGTTGGGTCGAATTCGTCCGAAGCGGCAAGAATTACTACTCGGAATATCTAAACGGTCCAGCATTAAAGCGGATGATTGGAGATGTTGAAGGAAAGAAGGTGCTTGATATGGGCTGTGGTGAGGGATACTTCTCAAGATTCTTCGCGAAGGCTGGTGCTGAAGTTACAGGTATTGACCTCAGTGACGCTCTGATCAAGGCGTCGGTGGAGGAGGAAGAAAGAAATCCCCTCGGGGTTAAGTACTTTGTTGCTGATGCCGCGAATCTGAACATGCTCAAATCCGAGAGCTTCGATGTCGCATTCTGCTACATGGCGCTGTTAGACATACGGAACTATGAGGGGGCGATAGCTGAGGCATCGCGCGTCCTGAAGACTGGGGGAACATTTGTCGTTTTGATGGAACATCCCTGCTTCACGTTGTTTCGAGTTTTAGATGGAAAAGTGGTGAGTGGGTGGGAGACGCATGTCCGTGAAGACGGTTCGAAGGAGTACCTATACTACTGGATTGCCGACTATTTACGGAGGCATAGCTACACCGTCGAGTGGAAACATGATCGACTGCCGTCAAGCTTCGTGACGACGGGTTTTCACCGACCCCTTTCCGACTACGTGAACGCGCTGGCAAAACACGGATTAGCCGTTACGGGACTCGACGAGCCCCAACCCCTAGAGGAGGGAGATAAAGTCCATCCCCCCATGAAGAAGCATTACAGAATCCCTCAGTCCGTGGTCATCGAAGCCACCAAGATTACGAGATAGCGCACGCTAGGATGAGTAAAGTTAAATTATCCATGTTGTTTTATGAAAGTTTACTTCAGTGTGACTTTAAATGTTAAAGGCGAAATAAGCCAGTGTGTGCTTGGGGGAAAACACGGTTTGGGCAAGGTGCGGACAGAACACATTAAGCGGTTAGCCAGAGAACTCGCTAGACGGTTTCCCAACAAATTTTCTGAAGATTTCGAAAGAAACAAGCAGGCGGTTAAAATTCTTATACAGGGAGCAACACCAAAAGTGAGAAATCAGATTGCGGGATACATAACTCACGTTTTTGCTGGAATGCCGATGGAATCTTCAGACAACGCTGAAGAGGGCGGGTAACCTTTTAAAGCAAGTTTATTTCTAACAAGCGTGAAAAGGGAAAGCACATGATGGACGAGTATAGGAGGGGCTGGGCTCTGCGCTATCTGCGCGAGGCAAAAGCGGAACTTGAAGCTGCTAGAAAAATGCCGTATATAGCGCCAAGCCTAGTTTTGGAAGCTGTAAGAAAAGCCCGAAATGCAATTCACTACAGTTTGGGAGAGCCAGCCTTCATAGAAAACGTCATCAAAGAAACTTCAGAAAAAACACAAGCGATAGGCGACCCAGTTTTAAGATGCCTTGTAGGAATCGAAGAGACAGTAACGCAACTACTACAACTGCAAGAAACAAACGGAGAAACAGCTATGAAACAAGCAGACAACATTATCCAACTAGCCTCAGACATTGTTGAAACTTTAAACGGAGAAAAAGTGAAAGATTAGAGGAAATTATAGGTTTTTGACTTCCTCAGCTTATGTGATCTAAAGCCTTTGTGATATTTCAATGGTGGAGTTAGCAAAGGACAAACGTAGATACCTTTCATCATACTCCTGAAAGACGGTTCATGCAAAACCGCCACACCAGTATTGTCAAGCAAGTAGTACGAAAGCTTACGGCAGTTCATTCTCATTCCGATCATGGTTGTAAGAAGGTAAAAGGTTTCACATGAATTTCCAAAAGTTTTATGCCGCCAATCTGTTATTGCAGTACAGCAAAAAGCATAATGGTCAAAGTTTTTCTCCAAGTGAAAGATCCATCATCGTGAAACCGGAAACCATTTTCGGATAGAAATCCGTGGATTTTTCAGGCATTCTTTCATGTTTTTGCGCTATTTTCAAAACTGTCTCCGGAGTTGTTGGATTAACTAAGAATGCCAGCTTGACTTCTCCGTTTTCTACTTTTTCCACAGCGTTTTTGATCCGTCTTACGTAGAGTATGTCCTCATCGATTTTTAGTTCACCAGTTTTCATGATGGTGTTGAAGACAACATCCCTTAATATAGTTACGTCGAGAGAACGGTACTCATCTGACCAAGCAACATCCATGAACTGGGAAACAGTTTTTTCATCTTTCAACAGTAAGCCATAAGCCTTTTTTCCATCGTAAACGCAGAAAGCATGTTTCTTCTTGTGGTTTTCGAGAAAACTTCTTAGATTTTCAGCGTTGGCGTCAATTTCTGATACTGCGAAGAATTCGTTGAACTTCTGTAATGTATCGGCAGTTAGCTCGATTTTTTTCAGAAGGCGATGTGTTGGCAAAACAATTAATCCTTCATCTTGGATGGGAACCATATAACTCATCCGAAAGTTAAATGTTGAATTCTCGTCCCATTCTTCTTTTCTGCGTCTTTCATCCCTGTAGGCAATGGCTGTCTCATATCTATGATGCCCGTCAGCAATCACAAACTGTTTATCTATTACCGCTTCTCGAACCGACTTTATCTTTTCCGAGTTGGTTAATTTCCAGATAAGGCTTCTAACCCCTAAGGAGTCTTTAACATCTATTAGTGGGTGAGTCTTTGCGATTTTTGCGAAGAGATTGATAGTTATCTTGTCTGGGTCTGGATAAAGTAGAAATCCAGTTTCGAGGTTCTTTTGGGTTGCTCGCAACATGTTTAACCGGTCGATTTTTGGTTCTTTAAGTGTAATTTCATGGGGTAAAACTTTATTTTCTTCATAGGTGTGCAAGCGTAAAGCAGCGATGAAGCCTGTGCGGGTGTACGTTTTTCCGAAAACGCTGAATTCTTGTCTGTAGACAAAAACGGCTGGTTCTTTGTCCTTTTCTAGTATTCCTTCATTCATCCATTGGCGTATTCGTTGTTTGGATATCTCATATCTGTTTTCTTCAATTGGCAACGTTAGCCGGCAGTAGTTATACTCTGACTTTCTGTAGTATTCCTTCTGCATATTTTGATCGATTTTGTCGTAGGGTTGAGCGATTAGATCCCCGTAGTCACCTGCTTTTTCAGTATATCTGATTGCTCTGAACGGCCTAATTTCGACCATAGCCCGACTCACTTGAGCTTCTCTAGCTCTTCACTCACCCTTTCAGCTATTTGCACACCCGCCCTAAGTTGCGCCTCTTCAGTTTGAGCACCGACATGAGGCGTTGCGTAAACGTTTTCAAGCGTAAGCAGCTTATGTCTTCCAGGTGGTTCTTCTTCAAAAACGTCTACTGCTGCGGCTTTGACTTTGCTTGATACAAGAGCTTGGTATAGTGCCTCTTGGTCAACTACTCCACCGCGTGAACAGTCAACTATCATTACCCCATCTTTCATCATGTTGAATTCTCTTGTTGATAACATATGTCTAGTTTGCGGAGTCAGCGGAACGTGGATTGAGATGAAGTCGGCCTTCGGAAGCATATCTTTCAGAGAAACAAAACGGTCGTAAACTCGGCTTCTCACAACAATGACTTTCATGCTCAGGGCTAATGCCAATTTTTCAACGATTTTCGCAATGTTTCCGTAGCCTATTAACCCAAGGGTTTTCCCAAAAACTTCTACGCCTTTAAGTTCTTTTTTCGCCCATTCTCCCTGGCGAAGAGTAAACGTTCCTTTGACTATGCCTCTTGCAAGTGCCAGCAAGTGACCAAAAGCCAATTCAGCAACACTGTTTGCGGATGCTTGCGGAGTATTCACCACAGTAATACCCATTTCTTTTGCTTTTTCTAAATCGATGTTGTCTAAGCCGATGCCCGCTCGTCCGATGACTTTAAGGCTTTTTGCATTAGCGATTAAATCGCCTTTGACTTTGGTTGCTGATCGAACGATAAGCGCGTCGTATTCACCTATGATTTTGGGAAGTTCATCCTTAGGTATATCCCAAGCGTTCTTCACTTCGTAACCTTTCTCTTCAAGCAGTTTTATGCCTTCATCAGCAATTTTGTCGCAGACTAGGATTTTTAATGGCACTTCCCTTAAAGCCTCCAGATTTCATCAATATGCCACAGAACTTCTTTGATTCCCTCAAGATCCCATTCACCCATATGGCCGATGCGGAAGGTTTGCTCAGCTAGTTTACCGTAACCGTTGGAAATCATAAAATGCCTCTCTGCCAGTTTCTCGTTCAGTTCTTTCACGCTCTTTCCTAAAGTATTTTTGACGCAAGTAACTGTGACTGACTCGTATCCTGGTTCGGCAAACAACGCGAAATGTTTCTTCGCCCATTTCCGCGCGTATTCTGCCATATCTTTATGTCTCTTGTACACGCCGTCAGGTTTTTCCTCCAGCAATAAATCCATTCGCCTGTCAAGCGCATATAGAAGCGAGATGTTTGGAGTGAAAGGCGTCTGATGCTTTCTCTCGTAATAATCGTAAATACTAGCCAAATCTGTATACATGCCTCGGTTGGGCACTTCTCTGGCTCTTTCTAAGGCTCTACCGCTCACGATTCCTACTGCTAATCCTGGAGGCAGAGCGAAACATTTCTGTGTCGAAGCAAAGATCACGTCACAGCCGATTTCTGAAGGTAAAATTTTGTCGCCTATCATTCCGGAAATGCTGTCAATTGTGAGCATTACGTCCGGATAGTCTTTCCTCACCCTTTTTCCAATTTTGTATATTGGGTTTCGCACTCCAGTTGACGTTTCGTTGTGGCAAATAGTTAGTGTGTCATATTCTCCTGAATCAAGTTTTTCCGCGATCATATCTGGCTTTATTGCTTTTCCCCACTCTA